>JAEEGJ010020096.1_pt1 | contig 14590 bp, 10 predicted proteins | sample 8958761 | NCBI WGS metagenome assembly JAEEGJ01 (sample SAMN16246546, study PRJNA631951) | gut metagenome | biome: gut microbiome; feature: rumen; material: RS-attached | host: Bos | place: Iran: Karaj | collected 2018-10 | reverse complement strand
GGCGGACGCACCTTGATGCGGTACGGATGGCCAGAGCCGTCAGAAATAATCGTGAAACCAAGTTCACCGTTAGCGCATTCGCTCCCGCAGTAGTATTCGCCTTCCGGAACGCGGATGCCTTCATAGACGCTCTTGAAGCGACCGATAAGGCCTTCCATATCCTGGTAAGCAAGCTTGTGAGCCGGCACGCGGATACGCGGATCAACGATATCGACCGGGCCCGGAGCAAGGCGTTTGAGAGCCTGGCGCACAATCTTCACGGATTCTTCGATTTCGGCCAAACGAACCTGCAAACGGTCGTTGCAGTCGCCCTGAGTGCCGACCACGACTTCCCAGTCGTAGGTTTCATAATCGTAATACGGTTCATCCTTGCGGAGGTCTGCGGCAACGCCAGAGGCGCGGAGGCATGGGCCCGTCCAACCGTAGCTGATAGCCTTTTCGGCAGAAATCTTGCCGATACCCACCGTACGGTCAAGGAAGATGCGGTTTCTGTCCAAGCAGGCGTGCAAGTCCTTCAAAGCCTTTTCGGTAGAATTGAGGGCCGCGAGAACATCTTGTTCAAAACCTTCGTAGCTATCACGAGAAAGGCCGCCAATTCGTGCAAAGCTGTTCGTAAGGCGTGCACCTGTGAGCTTTTCCCAAATGCACATGATTTCTTCACGCGGGTTGAAGGCGTACATGAACGGTGTGGTACCGCCCAAATCCTGGAACGCAGCAGCGACGCACACAAAGTGGTCGTTGATACGGCTAAGTTCGTTCACAATCACGCGGAGCACCTTGCAGCGTTCCGGGATTTCAACACCGAACATATTTTCAACTGCACGGCAGAACGCAATGTTGTTCATGATAGCAGAGCAGTAGTTCAAGCGGTCCGTATAAGGAACCACTTGCTGCCAAGTGCCGCGTTCCACCATCTTTTCGAACCCGCGGTGGAGGTAGCCGATTTCTTCGACAGAAGCCACGATGGTTTCGCCATCCATGGCAGCCAAGAAACGCAAGCAACCATGAGTCGCCGGGTGGCTAGGCCCAACGTTCAAGGGCATCAAATTCAGCTTTTCGCCATTCGGATCTAATACGATCATTCCTTGATACTCCCTTCCAAAAATTCATTGTCGTTCGTTTCCACTTCCTTAGAGCGCTGGATAACCTTGTAGCCAAGCTCTTCGAGGCGCTTTTCCAGCACCGGAAGCATGAAGTCATTCGTCGAAAGCCACTGGCGCTTCTGGGCAGGGTAATCCTTGCGGAGCGGATGACCGACAAATTCAACGTGGTTCAACAGGCGGCGGAGGTCCGGGTGACCTTGGAACACAATACCGAACTGGTCAAAGACTTCGCGTTCGTACCAGTTGGCGTTCGCATAGAGGTCGCTAATCGTCGGAACCTTGAGGTCTTCTTCGGACACCAGCACCTTCAGACGGAAGCGAACACCCGGATTTTTCATGCTCTTGAAAGCGTACGCAATCGCAAAACGCGGGCCTTCGTGATTCGGGTAAGTCAAGTAGTCGATACCGGCAATATCTACGAGCATATCGAACTTGATACCGGATTCATCCTTGAGGAACTGGACTGCGTTGTGCAGATAAGAAGCGGAAATGACAGCCGTCACGCCCCACTTGTCTTGCGGTTCACGCTTGGCCCCAAACTTTTCTTCAAGGGCAGCGAAGATTTCTTCAACAGTCATTCTTCTACTCCTTCCAGAATTGGGCTTTCTTTACAAGATTCTGTTCTTTCTCTTTCATGAAGTCCTTGATGTCCACAACTTTTTCGTGAACAGTAGCGGCAGCTTCACGCTTGGCTTCGGCAGTCTTGGCCTTGATCATCTCAAGCTGTTCCTTGACGCTTTCGGCACGCTGCTTCATGAAGGATTCGTCCTTGACTTTTTTCTGCAAGTCAAACATCGCATCGAAGAATGCTTCTGGACGCGGGGGGCAACCGCCGATATATACATCCACCGGGATAATGTGGTCGATACCGGGCACCGTGCAGTAGCAGTCGTAGAAACCGCCAGAGCTAGCACAGGCACCCATGGCAATGACCCAGCGGGGTTCGGCCATCTGTTCGTAGATGCGCTTTAAAATCGGGGCCTGCTTGTAAGTAATCGTACCCGCAACAAGCAGCACATCGGACTGACGCGGCGTAAAACGCACGTATTCGGAACCGATACGCGATAGGTCGTAACGACCCACTTCCGTACTCATGAATTCAATTGCACAACAAGCCGTACCGTAAGGGAACGGCCACAACGAATTGGAGCGCCCCCAGTTGACCAAAAAGTCAAGAGAGGACGTAATGATATTCGGCTTTTCTGCCTCATTACCCATAGGAGTTACCTCATAAATTTCGCGCCTAAAGATAGAAAAATAGTTGGCAGTAGGCAGTAGGACAAATCCCCACAAGGCGAGTGATACATGAAAATTTATTTTCGTATATCCGAGCCGAGGGGATTGCACGAAGTGCAAATGCGTAGGTCGAGCGTCGCGGCCAAGAGTGTGCAAATTTTTTCAAGCATAAGCCATTTATGGACTTGTATTTGAAAAATGCAGCCACGGACGCGAAGCGTCAACCTTGCTTGGACATGACCGAGACCAGCATTTAACGCCGTTGGCGTTCGTGGCTGCGGTTATGCCATATCTGAATACAAGTATTCAGTTGCGTCATAACCTTGCACACTTTTGGCACTTGAACGAAGTGAAAGTGCAAGTAAGAAGTAAGCTGTTGGAAGTAGGCAGAGACCGTCATTCTGAGGCGAAGCCGATGAATCCAGTGAAGGTATGGCTATGAGCGGCAAAGCCGCAGTAAGCAGTGGTTAGTGGTTAGTAAACAGTAGGAAGTAGGCAGAGTGCGTCATCCTGACGCCGAAGGCGGAAGGATCCAGTGAAGGTTTGGCTATGAGCGGCAAGGCCGCAGTAAGCAGTGGTTAGTGGTTAGTAAACAGTAGGAAGTAGGCGGAGACCGTCATTCTGAGGCGAAGCCGATGAATCCAGTGAAAGTTTGGCTATGGGCACGGCACTGCGTGCCTTTGGGGTATGAGCGGCAAGGCCGCAGTAAGCAGTGGTTAGTGGTTAGTAAACAGTAGGAAGTAGGCAGAGACCGTCATTCTGAGGCGAAGCCGAAGAATCCAGTGAAAGTTTGGCTATGAGCACGGCACTGCGTGCCTTTGGGGTATGGGGTCGCCCGCTAAAGCGGGCTTTGAGGGATTGCAATAGGTTCAGTATCTGTAAGGGGTACAGTGTAAGGAGATCCCCGCCTTACTTCGGCAGGCTCACTTCGACATAGCTCAGTGCAGGCAGCACAGATCGCGGGGATGACAGAGCGGGGTGACAATGCGAGGGAGAATGTCATCCCGGCCTTGTGCCGGGATCGGCTTACACGGTACTTATCGCAGATACAAAACAGGCCCCGGCACAGAGGCCGAGGTGACAGTTAGGCGGCGGAGCCGCGATTTTATTACCGATGCCGTCCCCATTCGCGGACCATGACTACTAAGCACTAAATAGCATTCAAGGCGAGTATCGCAAAATCAAGCTTGCTTGATTTTATGATTGAGCCGAAATTGCTGACGCGAAGCGTCAACTGCAAGTAGTCAAAGTGAACGGTGTCCGGCATGACAGCATAGGCATGGATACTATCGCATTCTGTCACCCTGGAGGGAATCCGTAGGATGACCGATAGGGTCCACGCATTTCAAGACTTTACTGGATCCTTCGGCTTTGCCTCAGGATGACGGCTTCTGCATGGATCCTATCGGGGCATCGCCCCTCCAGGATGACGGATTTCTCTCACATTGTCATGCCGGACTTGTGCCGGGATCGGCTTACACGGTACTTATCGCAGATACAAAACAGGCCCCGGAATGGTTCGGCTGGCTCACCAACCTTAGTCTGGGGTGACATCGGGAATGACATCAATTCTTCATCACAAGAACAAGTCATCCAGCGTCAATTCGTTCTGAATTTCACTCCAGGCCGCGTTTTTGATAAGCCCGCAAGGAGTCACAAGTGTCAAGTAAAGCGACTTGCGAGTCTTTGTAACCACACGGAATGTTTCGCGACGCTGCTTTAAATAGTCTATGTACGCGGCTGTGATTTCGTAAGGTTTGCCGGAATATTTCATTTCGCAAAGGTTAATGACCTGATCGCGGCGGTCGATGAGCAAGTCTATCTGTGCCCCCTGTGATTCCTTGTCGCCTTTATATCGCCAGGAGCAAACATCGCTTTGAATGCCCGAAATCCCCAACTTTTGTTTAATTTGTTCAATATGATTTAGGCAGACCTGCTCAAAGGCATAACCGCTCCACGCTCTGCGACTCGGAGAGTCTATCATATTGCTCCACCGATTCTTGTCGCCACCTCGATAATTCTTGACATAGCGCAAATAAAACAGCGAATAAAGGTCCACAAGCTGATACATGATGTCTTTTGCTTTTTTGCCAAAGGCGGCATAGCTTCGAATAAAGTCACAAATTTCAAGATTTTCCAGAACTTCCGTAAGCACTCCGTTATCCGAAATTTTGAGAGATTCCACAATTTCAGAACGGGTCATACCGATTGTCTTTTTAGCAAGCAATTCAACAATGCGCCTGTACATTATCGAATCATTAAATAGCGACTTGAACAAGAACGTATACTCTTCTGCAAGCGGGGCGTTATCCGAAAAGAACAGATTGTCAATATTCTGCGAAGTGCTAAGTCCTTTTTTCAGCATATCCAAATAAAATGGTGTTCCTCCCAGACTCATGTGGGTTTCAAGAATCTGTAGTCTGGAATACTGCATTCCTCTAGACTTCATGAAATCTTCGGTTTCTTTTAGGGTAAACGCAGAAAGGTGAACACGCCTCGTAACGCGATTGTGGAGACCTCCTTTGTTGCCAAGCAACTTGTTTGTCATCCACGAAGTTGCAGAGCCACATACAATCAACTTAAGATTCTCTTGCCGAGAGCCCCAACTGTTCCAGAAATATTCAAAGGCGTTCAGGAATTTGGAGCGGGGAGTATCAAGCCAAGGAAGTTCGTCAATAAAAACAATTATCGGTCTGCCTTTGATGCTGGCCAGATAGTTCTGCAATAGGGAGAAAGCCTCATCCCAGGATTGTACACTCGGGATAAAACTCTTGGAATATTCCGCTATTTTTTGACAAAACCGGCTCAACTGTTCGTCTTTTGACGCTCCGTACGAACCAGTACAGTAAAAGTCAAACCTATCGTTGAAATATTCGCGAATCAAGAACGTCTTTCCAATGCGCCTTCTGCCGTAAACCGTAATGAATTCGGGCTTACCAGACTTGACGCATTCTTCGAAAAGAGCCTTTTCCCTCAATCTTCCTACAATGAGTTTTTCCATACAGACCTCGCTTTATATTGCGAAATCTAACAAAAAACAAGAGATTTCGCAACACTTCAGTTTTTGAAAGTTTGCGAAAAGTGAATAAAAAAGTGAGATTTCGCAATAGTTCAGACTTGTAATCTACCAAAAGTGCCGAAAATTTCGAGATTTGGCAGATAAGGCTGGCCCCGGAATGGTTCGACAAGCTCACCAACCTTAATCCGGGGTGACAGCAGCAGCATGGATACTATCGCATTCTGTCACCCTGGAGGGAATCCGCAGGATGACCGATAGTGTCCACGCTTTTCAAGACTTTACTGGATCCTGCTCCTTCGAACCTAAACGATACTCGCCACTTTAGTGGCCTAGTAGAGTTATGCTCTTTGAGTATAATTCAACTAAGGCACTGAAGTGCCAAATTTCATATATCCCCTACGGGTCTGGATGACGTTCCTACGACCTAAAACCTACCACCTACCACCTAAATCCTATTGCATTTCATCACGTATATTTACAAGTCGGGCATAATTGCTATACCTATATTTCATAAATTTTCTAAATTATCGCCCAATGGAAACGACATCGATAGTTTTGCCCAACGCACTCACCGCGGCGAACAGCAAAAAGCTGCTCTCGAACTGTAAGAGTGCACTTACCAGAGGGGAATTGCGCCTAGACGGCTCAAGCCTAGCCTCGATGGACTACAGCGCCGATGCGTTTTTTGCACTTTTAGCGGAACTTTCCGAAAAGACGGGAAACAAGCTCGTCCTCGCCCACTTTAGCCCGGAAATCAAGCAGCACTTGCAGAACCTCCGCAAGATGGAGCCGCCCGAAAAACCGCAGCGCGAGACAAACAACATCCTCGAAATGATGGGCGGCACCGGTTTTATGCTGCTCCGCGAAACCTTCGAAGTGCTCGTATTGCTGTTCATGTCGATTTACTGGACTATCGTCGGGCCGTTCGACAAGGGTAAAATCCACTTTGGCGGTATCACGAAGCAGATGTTCAAGTCGGGCAGCGAAGCGATGGGAATTTGCTTTTTGTTCGTAGGTTTGATTTGCCTTACGATGGCTCTCCAGAGTTCAGTGATGCTGAACGCGGTCGGCGGCGGCTCTTACCTCGCTTCGGGGCTTGGGTTCCTCATTTTTGCAGAAATTGGCCCGCTCCTCACGACGATTATTCTGGCGGGGCGTTCCGGCAGCGCCATGGCGGCAGAAATTGCGAACATGAGCGTCTGCGAAGAAGTGAAGGCGTTAAAGTCCATGGCGATTCCGCCGGTGCAGTACCTCGTAGTTCCGCGATTCATTGCATTAAGCGTTACGACGCCGATTCTCTCGTTCAGCGCGTCCATCGTCGGAAGCTTTGCCGGGTTTCTCATTGCGTATTTCTTCTGTGACATTTCTTTCTCGAACTACATGATGGGGCTGCGCGACGGCATCGACCCGATGACCTTCCTCAAGAGCACCATCAAGGCTCTCGTATTTGGCTGGATTGTAACGCTCATCGCCTGCAACAAGGGACTCAACGCCCATGGCGGTGCAGAAGCGGTCGGCAAGGCAACGACGTCTAGCGTCGTCGCTGCAATTTGCACGATTGTGATTTCGGATACCCTTTTCGCCTTCATTTTCTACTAGAGGTCAATATGGATGAAATTCTGAAAGTTGACCATTTGAAAGCGAGCTACGGCAACGAGACTATCCTCAAGGATATTTCGTTCGGCGTGCGCAAAGGCGAAATCCGCATGGTGCTCGGAAGCTCCGGCTGCGGCAAATCGACGCTTTTGAACAACGTGCTCAAGTTCATCAAGTCGGACGAAGGGACGATTACGTACTTCGGAAAATCGTTCGGCCCCAAGGAAGGCCTCGACAGCGAGACGCGTATGCGTACCGGCGTGCTCTTCCAGAGCGGGGCTTTGCTTGCGGACTTGACCGTCGCCGAAAACGCGATGTTGCCCCTCAAACGCAGCATGCCCTACATGCCCAAGAGCCAGATGGAAGCGATTGTTGCAGACCGCTTGGAAAAGGTGCATCTGCTCCACGCGTTCCACAAGTTCCCCGGCGAAATTTCTGGCGGTATGAAAAAGCGTGCGGCGCTTGCCCGTGCAATTGCACTCAAGCCGGAACTTTTGTTCTGCGACGAACCTTCGACAGGCCTTGACCCGGTGACCGCACGCTCGCTCGACGAACTGCTCCTCGAACTGCGCGACACGCTCAAAGTCTCGATGGTGATTGTGAGCCACGAACTCGAAAGCATTAAAATCGTCTGCGACCGTTTTGTTTATCTCAAAGACGGTTACGTCCTGAAAGATGCGACTTTGCAAGAAGGCATGGAATCTGACGACCCGATTCTTAGGCATTTCTTTAACAGGCAGTGCCCCAAAGAACACAATGCCGAAGACTTTTACAACTTTGAATTTATTGATTGAGTTGGAGATATAATGGAAACCACCCGATCCGAAAGAATTAAACTAGGCGCGTTCATGCTCTTTTGCGGAGTGCTTATCTGCGTGTTCCTAGGTTATGTGCTCAAGCGTTATTTGAGCGAACAATTCGACAATTACTACACGATTTTCGACACGGACGTGAACGGGCTTTTTGTCGATGCCAAGGTGAAGTTGAACGGTATTTCCGTCGGTAGCGTCACAAGCATTACCATCAACGAAAAAGACTTGAACCAAGTCGTCGTCGCGTTCAAGGTGCAACGCGGCACGCCGATCAAGGTCGGCACACGAGCCGGCATGACAGCTGGCATGAACCTCACCGGCGAAAAGCAGGTGATTCTTTCGGGCGGCGATTTTAACGAGCCCAACGTCCCTGAAGGCGGGCTTGTGCCGGCAGAAGCTTCGATGTTCGACCGGATTACAGGCAAAGTCGGAGACGTATTTGGCAAAGTCATGCCGATTATTGACGGACTGAACCGCTTGCTTACGCCAGAAAACGCCGAAAGCATTTCCCGCACGCTCGGAAACCTCGAAAAAACAACTGAAAACCTGAGCCGTTTGACAGCCGACATACGAAAACCGCTCAACACGATGAGCAAGTCCGCCGTTTCTCTGCAAAAGATTCTCGCCGAAGTCGAAGAAGCGAAACTCGCTGCCAAGGCGGACGCAAGCCTCTCGACGCTCAAGGAAAAGCTCGAAGCCATCGACACAAAAGGCTTGAACGACAACTTGATGCAAACTGCGGAATCCATGAACAAGCTTTCGCAGAATGTTGATGCCATGGTCTATAAGAATCAGGACCAAGTAGGCAACGCCGTGGAAGAACTCAACACGATTCTTGAAAACCTCGAAGAATTTACACAGAAAATTAAGAACAACCCGTCCGTGCTTATCCGCTCCGAAGGCAAGAGCGGTCGCTAAAAAGGAGAATTCATTATGAAAGCAAATCGTTTGTTCGCTATTGCAGCACTCCTTTCCGTTTCCATGCTCACGGGTTGCATCGGCGGTGGCACCACCGAACCTTCACGCTATTACACGGTTTCCGCAGAATCTATTTCGACGGCAGCGGTCGCAGGTGCTACAAGCGATGCCCGCATTCACGTCAAGAAATTTACGATTGACCCGTCGTACCAGCGCAGCAATATCGTTTATAGGGAATCGCCTTACGATTTCAGCTTTTACAGTCTGGACTTGTGGGCTACTCGCCCGGAACAGATGCTCACGCAGGTCGCAGGCGAATACTTGGTCAAGAGCAACATGTTCAAATCTGTGGATTTGAAGCCGATGGGCAAGCCCGACTTTGAACTGCTTGGCAATGTGGATGCGATTGAAGAAATTGACGAAGGCAGCTCGCAAGAAGCCCACCTCGCCATGCAACTCACTTTCCGCAAAGTCGGCGAAGACTCTCCGCTGTGGGAAAAACGCTACGACGAACGCCAAAGCATGAGCAAGCGCGACGCACACTCCGCCGCCGAAGCACTCTCGAAGCTCTATGCAAAGTTCATGCAGGACGCACTCGAGAATATTGCAAGAGTGAAGTGATTTTTTTAGTAAAAAACAAACAGTAGGAAGGTTTGTAAGGGATCCGTACCTAGCAATTAAGATTTTCATCTTGAGGTGTTAGGCTCGAAGAATCTTGACAGCAAAAAAGGCTAAGCGGTTTTCCGTTTAGCCTTCTATGTTCTATGGATGAAAAGAAATCTATCAGATGTTTCGATTACTTGAACACTGCGGTAATCGAGGTCACTTCGCCCGGATTCACCTTGCGGGTCGCATCGGTCACGCCGTCGCTCCAGCCCGTGAAGGTAGCACCGGAGCCGGCCCTTGCCGTAAGCGTCACCGGAACACCCGTGTAGAACGAGAGCTGCATCGTCGATTGATCCAGCGGGAGTCCATCGACAAGAATTGTTCCTGCGCCCTGCGAACTCAGCGTCATGTTCACCGTGCTGCCCAACGAGAAGTAAGTTTCCATTTCTTGACGGATTTTCGCCTGACGCGTCTGGGCAAAGCTCTTCACCGTTTCCAGATTGTTGCTCATGCTAGATGCGTTGTAGTTCCAGAACTGTTGGTCGCGAGCGATTTCGGACTGCACCTGCGACTGCAATTCCTCAATACGCTTCAGAAGCCGTTCGGCAGAGAAATTCGTTGACAAGAGCACACTAAAGCGGTTGATAAACGCATTCTTGAAGCCCTCGTTTCCGAGCAAGCGAATCATGAGAATCGTGTGCGGCGAGATGGAACCATTCGTCGGCTGCTGCGGTTGCTGCTGCTGGCCACCCATGCCCGGGAAGTTGAACCCTCCCATGCCACCACCAGTGCCATTGGGATTGGTTACATAGTTGAACACGTTCCCGGTCTGGGTATTGTAGGACACGCCAAAGCCAAAGTCCGTATCGTACAGGAACCATTTCCACTTGGTTTTCTGGCTTGCGACACGCCACTTTTTCATGTTGTTGTGCGGCCAGTCGCTGTTGTTCAGGAACATTTCGGCCTGCATGTAATTGATAAAGTTGTCTATATCAATCTGGTCTGCAACTTTCTTATAGTTCGCATCCGATTTGAGTTCGTTGTTTTGCAACCAATCCAGCATAGCCTTGTAATCCGCAGAAGAACCTGTGCTCGCTTCATCTGTACCGCTGGCAGACGTTTCGAGAAGGTCGATATCGTTCGGATCATAGCCGTACTTGGTTTCGTAATAGTATTCGTTGTTGCGTTCACGCAAATCATGGATACCGTAATACTTGCCATTGTAATACACGATAACATAACGGCCACGCTGGTAATCCACGCCAAGACCTTCCGTCATCGAAGTTCCCACGCGGTCACGCACGTAATCGTCACCGGAATTGTTACCAAAGTTTCTGAGCGAGAACGCCTTGAACTTCTTGAGTTCCGGATAATCCGGGAACAGCGGGTATTTGAGACGCTTGTCGCCATATTCTTCGCGTAACGTCACGGAGAACGACTTCTTTTCTTTTGCACGGCTGTACTGCCCAGAAATCTTGTAGTCGCCCATTACGCCGAACGCAGGAGTTTTCGGCTTGCCGGGTTCAAACATTTCGACATAAACTGGGAGTTCGCGGTTGCTCCAGAAGTTCGCGCCCTTCTTCGGATCCATCATGGCAGCACCATTACCCGTCATGTAGAGGCCAGAATCAGGGCTGAACATCGAAAGTGGATCTGTCGTCACGAAAATCGACGCCAGCGAAGGCTGTTGTTCGAAAACGTAAGTGCGGATAATTTCTTCGCTCGGATAAGAGCCACTGGAATAAGTACGGCAACGCAAAACAGTTGTAGAACTTACGTTCACCGTCTGTACCGTAGGCGAATTTGCCGTCACTTCTGTGCCGCCCTGCTCGCAACGCGTGCCTGCCGGGAACGTCGCCGTCACCGCAGAAGAATAGAAACCAGAAGGAGGAATGTTCACTTCGGCAACTTGAACTTGTTCTGAAAAGACCTCGCCTGAAGTATTGCCATAAGGCGACGGAGTCGCAAAGCCCCACTTGCCGGCACCATCGCGCGACCAAGAGGCACTCGTCGGAACAGTTCCGAAATGCACGGAATCGACAAGGGCACCTTCGGCATTCACAAAGAACAACGCTCCGCCTTCCTTGCCTATCTTGAACGAGGCATGCGGTTCATGACCGCGATTGCGGGCGATATACGACGTAATCTGGATAGTCGTAGATTCGCTGCCCTGAGTTTCTGTCGCAAACGTAGTCGCCGTTACGTTGTTGCGTTTGAGGTCCGTTGCGTTATCGTCCAAACGGACATAAAACACCGACGCCAAATCGCCTGTTCCACGAAGGTTCTTGCCGCTCCAATGGCTGAGCGAATCGCCCTCTTTAAAGTTCACGCGGATTTTGTGATTCTTGGTAATGAAGCCGCGAACCACGAGCTGGTTCACTTTGCTAAGCTTCGACGCATTGCCGGTCTTGACCACCACACGCGAATAATTGCCGCCCTGGGCCACCTTCATCACAGCGCCAACCTGATTTGCACCGCCTTCGTTAAAGCAAAGCGACGACTTTCCCTGCAAATTTTCGACATTGTTGCCAGAAGTATTTCCGCCAGCGCCAGGATTTCCACCAGCACCGGGATTGCCACCCATGCCAGGCATACCGCCGCCCCAATCGCCGCCCATGCCAGGCATGCCGCCGCCCCAATCGCCGCCCATGCCCGGGAAATTGAAACCGCCCGAACCTGCAGCAGATTCAGAACTGCAATCCGAACTCATCATGTTGAGAGTATCCGACGGAAGGACGTAATCGGGATAATTCTTGCCCGAAAGGAACACTATCAAGTAGCTCTTGGCAGGAACTTTCACGTTGCCAAAGACCCAGCGACGCGCATCGGACAAATCGTTCGTCAACGCATAGCCCTTCAAATCGACAGCGGCATCGGACGAGTTGTAAAATTCAACCCATCCCGGATCGTTACCGTCGTTGTCCTTGAAATTCGCATTCATCGGAGAAACTTCCGAGAAGAACACCGGACTGTTCCCCTGGAATCGCGGAATGACCGTAGCGGCACTCGATGCCGGAGGAATCGCCGCGCTCGAAGTCGGAGCGGACGCACTTGACCCCGGAGCGGCTTTTCCTGCAGAAGAAGCTGGCTGCACTGGGGAAGACTGGCCCGGCGTTGCAGCAGATGTTGCCACGGCTGCCGAAGAAAGACCCGGCACGGAACCCGTCGCACTAGAAAGACCATTTTGGCCGCCTAAACCACCATTGGAGTCGGAACTGACCTCACTAGAATCAGGCCCCAGCGGACTTGTCACCGCACTAGAATCATCACCGCAAGCGGTCAAAATTAAACCTAAACCCACCCCGCATAGCGCTACTTTCGCTAAAGATTTCATTTCCATATACCTTTGATATTAAGCGATACATTTTGAGCGATACACCAATCCAATCCTTTGCTTAATTATACATCGAGAAGACCCGTAAACAACTCTTTTTTTTAATGAACGTTGTAAAAGGATTGAGCAATTGACAACACGCAAAAAAGCGGAACTAGAAGTCCCGTTTTCCTAGAAATTACGCGGTTCAATCCGCATTTTGACAGAGGAAAGTGTGACATTTCGCACAATTACTTTTTGCTATTTTTGTCACGAAAAATTTTAGTTGCACAACTACAGGATTTTTACATGAATTTCAGTGACTTTAGCAAGGCCAGCCAGCAGTTCAACCAGTTCAGCCCCGAAATGAAAGAGCAAATGATGAAGATGGCAAAGGCCCGCATCAAAGAAAAAATGCTCAAGTGGCTTGCGACACCGACATTCGTCTTGCTTGGAATCGCCCTCGGAGCCGTCATCGGAGCACTCACGGCCTGCTTCGGCGACATCAGCGACAAGCTTTCCGCAATCCGCGATGCAAACCCGCTGTACTTTATCCCAGCACTAGCGCTCGGTGGAGCCGCAATCGCATTCGCTTATAAGAAATGGGGCCGCTGGACGGAACGCGGCATGGACCAAGTCTTCGCAGTAGGCCTCAACAAAGAAACTGACTTTCCGCTAGTCGCCATCCCGATGGCAGCAGTCGGCACTTGGATTACGCAGCTCTTCGGTGGAAGCGCAGGCCGTGAAGGCGCCGCCATGCAAATCGGCTCCGCACTTTCGTATAACATAAGCAAGAAGTTACCGTTTGAAAATGCAGCGCACATCATGCTCGTAACAGGACTTGCCGCAGGCTTTGCCGGAATTTTCCAAGCACCGATGGCCGCCACCGCATTCGCCTTGGAAGTCTTGCTCGTCGGGCATTTCGAACTTTCCGCATTGCTCCCTGCCGCCGCAGCCGCGTTCACCGCATGCAAAGTTTCGAGCATGCTCGGATTCCACAAGTTCAGCGTAGATTTGAGTTCGATTCTGGACGCAAGCGGATTCTCGGCAAGCATTTTCACGAACGAAGGCTCGCTTGACGGCTCGATGCTTTTGAAACTCGCGTTGATGGGAATTTTGTTTGGCATCATCGGGGGCGGATTCGCAAAACTCCTTGGACTCTCGCAGAACTTTTTCGCAAAGAAGTTCCCGAACAACATCAAACGTATCGCCATTATGGGCGTTGGAATAAGCGTTTTGTTGCTCGTATTTTTCCAAGGGCGTTACGCTGGACTTGGAACAAACTTGTTGGACATGTGCTTTGGAATTGCCGGAAATGCCGCCGGAAACGCCGACTTGATTGGGGATGCCGCGAATGCTGCCGGAACCGCAATTCACGGGTACGACTGGATTCTGAAATTTGCCCTCACGATTCTTACGCTTTCTGCCGGATTCATCGGCGGTGTCGTCACACCGCTTTTCGCCATCGGAGCTACATTTGGCGTATTCGTTGCGGGAATGTTCGGGATGCCTGTCGCCCTTGCCGCAGCACTCGGCTTCGCCGCAGTTTTCGCAAGTGCAAGCAACACACTCTGGGCCCCCATCCTCATCGCCGGCGAAATCTTTGGATTCGATTGCCTCCCCGCATTCTTCATCGTCTGCACCGTCGCCTACATCTGCAACGGCGGACAATCGATTTACAAACAAAAGAAAATTAGGATAAAGATTTAATTCCGCTAAATGATAATCGGCGCGATGTTATGCTTGATGTGGTATCTGTAGAAGAAATTCACACCCAAGTTAAACATCGACCGTAACGGGTGACGCACAAAACTTCGGCAAAACACAATTCGTTTATATATATTCTTGATAGAATACACCTCATTATAGAGCCACCAGTACATTTCGTCAATTTCTTTAGCCGTCAAATGCTTGCTGTTTTTTACCGCCGGGCCAGACGGACTGTACGTATAAATATCCTTATTGACTAAATCTTCGCTGTCCTTGA
>JAEEGJ010020094.1_pt1 | contig 14592 bp, 13 predicted proteins | sample 8958761 | NCBI WGS metagenome assembly JAEEGJ01 (sample SAMN16246546, study PRJNA631951) | gut metagenome | biome: gut microbiome; feature: rumen; material: RS-attached | host: Bos | place: Iran: Karaj | collected 2018-10 | reverse complement strand
ATAATAGCGGCTCCGCCCCACTGAGCGTAAACACATCCATTAGCCTGTTTACCGATTTTTCCTGTTTCGAGGATGAGATCGGCATCTCCAAGTTTGTAGGTTACTCTTTCTACAGACATAAATTTAACTCCTACACACGTCACTACATCCGACGCATGTTTTTTTCTATTTATTAGTAAAACTAATATACTTATTTAAGCATCCCTTTTGATAAAAAAGAGATATACAATTTTAATCTATTATAGAATAATAATCAATTGACCATATCTGTACGATTAAACAAAAAAAATCCCGCGCAACACTGAGTCGGCGGGATTCTGCAGCAATGCTGAAAAATGTCAGCATATTGCAATGTTTAGACTACTTACGTAATCCAAGTTCCTTGATGAATGCACGGTAGCCTTCGAGGTCTGTGCGTTCAAAGTACTTAAGCATCTTACGGCGCTGTCCTACAACCTTGAGAAGAGCACGTTTTGCAGATCCATCTTTTGGAAATGTTTTTACATGTTCTGTAAGCTGTTGTACGCGCTGGGTAAGCAAGGCAATCTGAACCTTTACGTTACCAGTGTCATTTTCTTTTGCACCATATTTCTTAATGGTAGCAGCAGTTGTTTCTTTTGTAAGTGCCATAAAGCAACTCCTTAAAATAATTATATCAGCCTATATAAGCGGAAAATCTTGCAGGTCTTAATCTGGAGTTTTAGACTAAAATCACAAAAGAATCCGTACTATAAGCCTGGAAATAAAATGATATAGTAATTTTATTGATTAATCAACACTAATACCCGCTTTACAGTTATAAGAACCGTACGCTCTTACATTCCGGTGGATTAGTTATCTTTCCATCCTTAATTTCAAGACGGATATATTCATTTTTTTCAGATTCAGTTCTATATAAACCATCACGCGGCAATACCTGAACTGCTTCGCCTGTTAAATCAAGCTCATAAGGTCTTGCAAGCAGCTCTTCAACCGTGGCAAAAAAGCCTTTCTGAATCATCTGGCGGATATAGGAGGAACTTACCCTTTCATCTTCATCAGTTCCTTCGCGATAATAGACAGGATCCACAAAAATACATTCAACGTTATTCTGTCCTGCCCAGTATTTTATTGCCTGTGCATCAGTAGCACCCTTATAACCGCACCTGAAGTCAATTCCTTCTGCCAGAAGCTTCATGCTGCAGGATTTTAAAAGGATATTCAAAAAATCTGCACCGGCTATACCTGCAAAAGCTTCGTTAAAATCAACAAGAACTGCAAAATCAATGCCAAGATTTTCAAAAAGCTTAAGCCTCTGATTCAGGGTAGAAACATCACCCTTATAATCACCCGAATGCTTTATACTCGGCAGCGGTCTTAAAAAAGTTATTACCCCGGATTTCAAGCCTTTTTTTCTGCAGCCGTCAACAAGAGCATTCAAAAGCTCACGGTGCCCCAGATGAAGCCCATCAAAACTGCCGACAGAAATGCCAGTTGACTGCGGAAAAAGCTCACTGCTGTTTGAGTTTATAATATCATTCCAGGAAAAAGTCTTAATTGCCATATATTATTTATTGAAAATATTATATCCTAAATTAACGAAAAATAAAATAAAAACGAACTAAGGAAAGTAATTATACTATGACCGCAACAGAAAAATACCTTCAAATGAATCATAATTTCATCGTATTACGAGATTCAATTTTTAATCCTGATGTTGAAGAAGAGCCGGAAAATGAAAAGGTGGAGCAGCAGGTTCTGGCAGCACTTGGCATTCTGGATCAGTATCTCACCTACTACAAGGAGCTGAATCAAATAAAAACGCGGCAGAAGGATTAACTTTTGAAGTTCCGCCGTCTGCCGCGTGGTAAAATATTTCTATTATTTAGATTGTATAAATCCAGCCTTCAGGAGCCTCAAGTCTGCCCATCTGAATACCTGTAAGAGTATCGTAGATTTTTGACAGAACTGGTCCCATATCTTCTTTGCCTTCGTTGTAAACAATCTCTTTTCCGTGATCGTTGATTTTTCCAATTGGAGAAATAACAGCAGCAGTACCGCAGAGACCGCATTCAACAAAATCACCGAGTTCATCTTTGCTGATCTGGCGCTCTTCAACTTCCATTTTAAGGTAATCTTTTGCAACAACAAGCAATGAACGTCTTGTAATTGAAGGAAGAATTGAGTTTGACTTAGGTGTTACAAGTTTTCCATCCTTTGTAATAAAGATGATGTTTGCACCACCTGTTTCTTCTATATAAGTATGACTTGCAGGATCAAGATAGATGTTTTCTGCAAAACCGCATTTATGTGCATCAACAATATTGTACAGAGACATTGCATAGTTCAAACCGGCCTTGATGTCTCCAGTTCCATGAGGAGCAGCACGGTCTCTGTCTGAAATACGAACTGTAATTGCCTTTACACCACCCTTGAAATATGGACCAACAGGTGTAACAAGGATTCTGAACTGATATTCGTCAGCAGGTTTAACACCAATAACAGAGCTGCTTCCGAACATATAAGGACGGATATAAAGAGTTGCACCGCTGCCATAAGGTGGAACCCAGTCTTTATTTGCTTCTATAGTCTGAAGGACGGCTTCAATAAAACGTTCTTTTGGGAAAACAGGCATTTCAAGTCGTTTACAAGAATCTGCCATACGTTCTGCGTTAAGGTCAGGACGGAAAGTTACAATGTCGCCATGTTCTGTTGTATATGCCTTCAGGCCTTCAAAACAAGTCTGTGCATACTGCAATACACCGGCACATTCGTTGATTTTTACCGTATGGTCAGAAGTAAGTTTTCCTTCATCCCATTCACCGTTTTTCCAGTTGGCAACATAGCTTTTAGAAGTTTCTATGTAGCCAAAAGATAAGTTACCCCAGTCAAGATTTTTTTTAGCCATATATTCCTCCAGCTGATATAAAATATTTGTTATACTTTAATTATACTAAAGTAAGTTTAATACTATTTAAGTCTTTATTCAAGAGCAAGAAATACAAATACTTTATTCATGCATTACATATTCTTTATCTGCATCAATTAACTCTATCATTTTTTCTGCAACGTCTGGTGCAAATTGAGAACCGATTCCTTTTTTTATTTCGGCGCGGACAAAATCCTGCGGCAAGTAGCTTCGGTAACTTCGGTTAGAGGTCATAGCATCGTAAGCATCGGCAACACTGATAATACGGGCATATTCAGGAATCTGAGTATCGGACAGGCCATCAGGATACCCTTTTCCATCCATACGCTCATGATGCCAGCGAACTCCGTTTTCCAGATCAGGCATTGTTGTAATATTCTTCAATATTTCATAACCGATTTCCGGATGTCCCTTTACAACATTATATTCTTCTTCTGTAAGATTATCGCGCTTATTGATAATCCAGTCAGGAACACCAATCTTTCCAATATCGTGAAGCAGAGCAATAAGATAAATCTTATGTTGTTCTTTTTCGTCTTTTCCAAGTGCTGCTGCAAGCATTTTTGAATAATCAGCTACACGTTTTGAATGACCGCTTGTATATTTATCCTTGGCATCTATTGTGGTGGCAAGAGCCTGAGTTACTTCAATAAGGAGCTTTTCGGAATTATTCTTTTCTTTTTCAAGTTCTTTTGTTCTTTGTTCTACCTGATTCTGTAAATCATCTTTGAGTTCAAACAGCTGTTTAAAAAGAAGATTTCTATTGCGCTCAGCTTTTGTAAGCCTGATTTTAATTATACTTGCAAAAATAAACTCAATTATGTAAAGCATTGGAAAGCGGATACGCATTGTTTCCGAATACTGATAGCAGAACTTTGAAAGAGGTGTCCAGAATGCCAGTACCACAAAAAACAGATAAAACGAGTTTACAATAAAGAAAACCCTTCTTTTATTTGAAAAAAAAGTAAAAAAAGTGATTATGCACATCCAGAATATTCCGAACCCCTGCTGTCCGCCGGTTATAAGATAGACGAACTCCATCAAAAAACTCAGGGTAAAGCCCAGAATCAGAAAAAACTTAGTTCTTTTTGTTATTGTTGTAATGATAAAAGAAAGCAGAAACAATGGTCCATACACAAGGCTTACAATAACCATGGCTTTATTGCCTTCAATGGCATTAATTACTACCATAGCAGTGCCAAGGATGAACATAGTAAGAGAAACAACTTTAGCTACAAGAAGCATATCTTTTTCATCAGTAAAGATTATTTCCCTGGCTTTCTGTCTGTCTAATTCATCGAATTCTGCATACTCTTTTTTGTCCGACATAGATTAATTGTAAACGCTTTTTTCTAAATGTCAAAACAAAAAAATTGTCGGGACAAGCCCGACAATTACAAGTAGTGTGCAGTTTTTGTTTTACTGTTATTTGACTTTTCGCAGGAAGGCATCCTTATAACCGTATGCCTTGAATCTTGCAAGAACAGTTGCATATTCGTCTACAGAAAGCGGTCCAATAAGAATCTGCTTAGCTGTTCCGGCTGCATTTGGAACTATTGCCAGTGGATAATTCTTTCCATATTTCTTAACAATTTCCATTATATTCTCGTCATCACGCAAAGAAGCAATCTGTACATAGTAAGATTTAGACTGCAGGTCAGCAAGACTGTTGACCATATACTTTTCGTAGCCCTTCTCTGCAGGTACCGGTGCCGGCTCTGGAACAGGTTCTGATTCAACAACTGGTTCAGGCTCAACTACAGGCTCTGGTTCAACAACTGGTGTAAGTTCTTCAGCTTTTTCTGTAACTACAGGAACTACCGGCTCAGGCTCTGGTTCAGGTTCTTCTGTATTCTCTGGAGGATTATCATCAGCAGGAACAAGTACTATAGCCTGATATTCATCATATTCATCTTCTGCAGTTGCTTCAATTTCTTCTACAGGTTCAGTTTCTTCTTCTACAGGCTCCGGTTCTTCTACTACCAATTCAACTTCATCTTCAAAGAACTCTTCATCCTCTATTTTTTCAAGAACTTCTTCCGGTTCTTCTTCGAACTCTTCTTCTTCAACAATTTCTTCTGTCTCAGGCTCTGGTTCTGCTTCTTCCTCTTCTACGATTTCTTCTTCTTCAACAATTTCTTCTGTCTCAGGCTCAGGTTCTGATTCTACTTCTTCCTCTTCAAAGTCTTCGTCTTCTACAAAGTCTTCATCCTCTGCAAAATCCTCGTCCTCATCAACATATTCGTAATCATCTGAATCATCAAAGAGCTCTTCATCATCCTCATATTCTTCATATTCGTCTTCATCTTCTTCAATTTCTTCTTCAGGCTCTTCTTCTGCTTCTTCTTCCTCTTCTTCAAAGCCGAAGTCTTCATCATCAGAATAAGATTCTTCGTAGTTTTCGTCTTCTTCTAATTCTTCTTCGTCTTCGTCATAGTAATCTTCATCATCTATATATTCTTCTTCGTAATCTTCATCTTCCTCATAGTCTTCTTCATAATCTTCATCGAAGTCTTCGTAGTCATCTTCGTAGTTTTCGTATTCTACATAGTCTTCTTCATAATCTTCTTCAGATTCATCTTCGCCTTCATCATAATTATCATCAGCAGTAAAGTCGTCCTCGTAGAACTCAAGGTCAGCCTCATCCATAGTTTCTTCTTCATCTTCCTCATCAAATGAATAATCATATTCATTATCCATATCTTCTTCTGTATCTTCTGTCTCAGTTTCTTCTGATTCTGTTTCTTCAGTTTCATCAGCTTCAACCTCTGATTCATCAAAGGTATAATCTGCTTCTTCAGATGAAGAATAACTTGTATCTTCTGAATTATCTTCATCGTATGAGTATTCTTCTTCGTTTTCAGAATCTATATAATCTTTGGCGTAATCTTCGGTATTGTAAAGCTGGCTTGCGATTATAGCAGAACCATAATCTCTGCCGTCCTGATTTGAACGCTTTGTGATTTTTACAATATTATTGGCTTTACCGTCTATTCCAATTGCGGCAGCAGCTTCTGGAGAAAGCATTATTGCAACACCTTCGGATGGATCCAAAGCTCCTATAACAAGAATATCAACAGTTCTGTCGCCAGTGATGTTTGTAACACTAATCATATCGCCAGGCAGATAACCTACAGTTTTTGCGAATAATCCCTGCGGGAAAACACCTGCTTCCACAACAACAGCCCTTCCATCAAGTGACGGACTGAAGGATGCAAGCATAAAACATCCTGCAACAACAGCGCAAACTCGTGATACAACCTTAAATAATTTATTCTTCATATTCCTACCCATCCTTAGGCATAAGCTAAGCTTTTACAGCTTTTATTGCTCGTTTTATTTCAAATATTAAATTGGCAGAAAGCAGGCCTAAATCATCTCCATTATTTTCGGCATCTGAAAATGACATGGTACTTTCCTTTATTTTTTTGCCTGTAACAGCCGAAGCGACTGTCCAGTCAACTCTTTCCAGACCAGTTTCCCTTATTGTTTCTTTTTTCTTTCCCGTTTTTTTCGGGGTTCCGGTTTTCTGGGCAGAACCATCATAGAAAAGCTTAATCTGCACAAAATAATCAGCTCCGCCTTCGTAAGCATCTCCCAATCCTGTGTTATAAAGCGATAAATCCTGCTTTTCAGACACAGAAACAGAAGCCGGTGTATTTGACACAATAAAACCGTTGTCAAAAAAACCGTCCAGAAGTCCGTCTTCAATAACGAGGGAAGATTCTGCAACTTTATCTGTTGCAATGTTGTGCTGAATAATCTGAATTGTTATCTGTTTTGCAAATACTGTTGATGAAAACAGCAGGCAGGCCAGAAACAAGATTGACTTTTTCAGTTTCCCCATTACACACCCCAAACAATAAGGTTAACCTTGTGTACAAGGTTATATACTTTTACATCGGAGTAATAAATTGCGATGTTTAGTATTTTTTTTACATATTTGCAGAATTAACCCTAGTGTGATAAAATATTCTGAACGGGACGGGAAATGGAAAAACGTATTTATATAATTGGTGCCGGGTTTGCCGGGCAGACAATTGCAGACGACATTAAAAGAAAAAAAATCTTCGGTAAAGTAAACGCCTTTCTTGATGACGACAAATCCATAATCGGTACAACAATTGACGGTATTCCGGTTCTTGGTCCAATCAGCAACGTAACTTCAATCCTCAGTAATTCAGATGATGATGAAGCAATTATAGCAATACCGTCCGCTCCCGTTGAAAGAATCCGCGAAATATATGATATTTTGCAGAAAAATAAGTTCAAACACATAAAAATCCTGCCTGGAATAAGCCAGGTTATAAACGGAACCGCCCATTTTGTTCAGACAAGGGAAATTGACCCGCTTGATATTCTTGGCCGAACCCCGATTGCAATTTCCTTAAAAGAAAGCCTTTCGTACCTGCGCGGCAAACGAGTTTTGATTACAGGTGCCGGCGGTTCAATCGGTTCGGAGCTTGCAAGACAGCTGCTTTCTGGTGGAGCAGAAAGACTTTACCTTTTTGGTCACGGCGAAAACTCAATCTGCCAGATTTTCCGCGAGCTTAAAGTGCTCCAGGCAGAAGGCGTAGGTGAAAAGGCAACGGTTGTCCCTATTATTGGCGATATGCGTGACAGGGAATACGTTGACTACATCATAAAACAGACAAAATGTAATGTTATTTTCCATTGTGCGGCCTACAAGCATGTTCCAATGATGGAAGAAAACCAGGTTGCAGCAATTGAAAACAATGTATTCGGTACCAAGAACCTTCTTGATGCAGCCTTAACCCACAAGGTTGAACGATTTGTGCTTATTTCTACCGATAAGGCTGTGGAACCGGTAAGTGTATACGGTGTTTCTAAAATGCTCTGCGAAAAGATGGTGCTTGCGGCTGCAGATAAAGCAAGGGATGCCGGAAACAACCAGGCAATTATGTTTGTACGCTTTGGTAATGTTCTTGGAAGCCGTGGTTCAATTCTTCCATTATTCCAGACTCAGATTAAAACCGGAGGCCCACTCACCGTTACCGATAAAAAAATGGAACGCTTTTTCATGACAATTCCAGAAGCCTGTTCCCTTGTTCTGCAGACCGGCGGCGTTGGTGAAAACGGAAAATCATACCTGCTTGATATGGGCGAACCTATAAAGATTATTGACCTTGCCGAACAGATTATTAAGTTCAGCGGTCTTGAACCGTACAAGGATATTGACATAAAGGTGGTCGGTGCAAGAAAAGGTGAACGCCTTATTGAACCGCTATGGCTTAAAGAAGAAAATCCTACGCCTACAAAATACCAGAAGATTCTTCAGCTGGACAACAAGGAATACACAGCAGAAAGACTGGACACTCTTTTAAAAAAGCTCTACCCCATCTGCTTTTTTACAAACGGAAAAGAAGAAGATTTCCGCAACAGGGAGCTTTTAGTTTCGCTGCTCTGTGAAGACTGCAAAAGCTTAAGGGATTTTTACGAAGAAATAAAATCTGATGGTCAAAAACGCACGGATTTACTTTAACTGTCATTCCGAACTTGATTCGGAATCTCTGTTTTGAGGAGACAACATTTATGAACGAAATAAAAGTACCATTTCATCGTGCAGCAATTACAGACGCAGAAAAAAAGGCTGTTATGGATGTACTTGATTCAGGCTGGCTTACAACCGGAAAATATGCGCTTGAGTTTGAAAAAAAGTTCAGTCAGGCTCTTGGTGGAAACGAAACGGACAATAAGATTTATTCTCTTGCCGTAAACTCAAACACTTCCGGTATGATTCTGGCACTAGAAGCCTGCGGTGTAAAAAATGGTACTGCCGTAATCACTACTCCATATACATTTGTTTCTACTGCAACCTGCGCCCGTCACCTTAATGCCGATGTTTATTTTGCTGATATTGAAAAAGATACCTACAGTATAGACCCGAATAAAATAGAAGAAATATTAAAAAAAGATGCAGAAAACGGACACAAGGTAAAGGCTATCATTCCTGTTCACATAGCTGGAAACGTCTGCAATATGGAACGAATCCTAAACCTTGCAGAAAAATACAGTACACCTGAAAACAAAATCTATGTAATAGAAGATGCCGCACATTCCTTTCCTTCTCCTACAAAGCTGGGTTATGCCGGAGTAATTGGTGATGCAGGAGTTTTTTCTTTCTATGTAACAAAGACAATTACAACTGCAGAAGGCGGAATGGTCTGCACAAAAAATGCTGAGCTTGCAAAAAGAATGACAGTTATGCGCATGCACGGAATGGACCGCACAACCTGGGACCGCTACACTTCTCCACGTGCTTCCTGGGAGTACGATATTATTGCACCGGGCTACAAGTTTAATCTGCCTGATGTGCTTGCCGCAATAGGCTGCTGTCAGGTTGACCGTGCCCAGCTTTTTTATGAACAGCGGAAACGAATTGTAGAAAAATATAATAAAGCTTTTGCCGGTCTGGATTTTATTAAACTGCCACCAGACGGCGAAGGAAACTCCTGGCATTTGTACCTTATGCGGATTGTACCGGAAAAACTTAAGATTACACGCGAACAGTTTGCAAAAAAACTGCAGGAAGCAGGTCTGGGAATCTCGGTTCACTTTATCCCGCTTTTCCACTTTACGTACTGGAAGGAGCTTTATCCATCATTTACCGCAGAAACCTTTCCGAATGCAGAGCAGCAATATTCAAGAACAATTTCTATTCCGCTATTCCCTGACATGACAGAGGAAATGGCAGATTATGTTATAAACACAATCATACAGACAGGAAAAGAAAACCATGCCTAAGAAAAATGCTCCCGTAGTTACAAAACGTTCTCTTGATACAAAAGGCTTTTACAGCGATTATTCACATCATGAACCATACTACGCCGCTTTAGTACGAAGCCCTACAGCAACCGGAATTGTCCGCAACATTTTCTTAGAAGACATTCCGGAAGGTTATCATCTTTTTACAGCAAAAGACATTCCCGGTAAAAAAACTTTTAATGTAAATGATGTTGAAATTAATATCTTCAGTCATGATAACGTATCTTTTGCAGGTGAGCCGCTTGGAATACTTGTTGGACCTGATGAAGCAATAGTTCAAAAGCTTCTGGAAAAGGTCACAATCAATTTTGATATAGAAACCCTGGAATCTGCATTAAAGAATGCAATTAATCAGCATCACAGACCTTTTGTGGATGTATCTGAAAAAACTGCCAAACATCTTCCTCATGCTAAAAACAGTGTAGAGACAATTGTTTCAGAAATAAACGAGCTTCCACCGCTGAACACAGTTCTGGATACAAATCATATTGAAAAACCGCAGAAGCATACTGTTGCTTCCCGTGAGATTAAGACAGGTATTTTTGCAGAAAACACAATTGAAGAAGCAGAAAAAATCCTCTTTACTGATAATGAAGATTGCTTTATTTCTGAAGAAACCTGGACAGAAAAGCTTACCGATTTATCCTGGCAGGAAACCGCCGGTGCTTTCTGTTATATGGAAAACGACTGCATGCATGTTTTTGCTCCTACAAAGTGGCCGTCGTTATTAATTAAAGTTATTTCAGATTGTCTTGATTTACCGGAAGAATCAATATTCATAAATAAAACAAACACCTCCGGAATCTATTCAAAGGGGCTCTGGCGTACTACACAAATTGCAGCTCAGGTTGCAGTTGCAGCCTTTCTTGTAAAAAAGCCGGTAAAGCTCATCCTTACTCAAAAAGAGCAGGATCATTATATGATTCCGGGCGTAAAAACAGATATAACATATAAAACCGCTGTCAGAAAGGATGGCAAGGTAAATGGAATGTCTGTTTTTATAGATGTTGATGTTGGAGCCTTAAATCCTTTTTCACAGGAAATCATAGACAGGATTGCAATTGCTTCCTGCAATTATTATAAGTTTGAAAATGTTCATATTCTGGCGCAGGCTCATACATCCAAAAATCCGCCTTCTTCTATATGTATAAAGAGCATAGATTCCCAAGCCTTTTTTGCAATAGAAAACCAGATTCAAAAGTTAAGTAATCAGGTTCATCTTCTGCCGGAGGATATCAGAAAAATCAACACTAATACAAAAGCACGCTCTCTGATAGACATTCCTTCAAAAACTGCGCTTGAAACTCTTTTCAATACAATCCAGATGAGCGACTTCAACAGAAAATATACTTCCTTCCATATGGACGCAATTGACAGGCTTCAGAAAAACAGCAATCCATTTTTTGCTGTTCCACTGCGGGGAATTGGAATTGCTACAGGCTATAATGTTTCTGAGTTCTACGGTTCAACAACCTTTTCGTATGACACTAAAATAGAAGTCACCCTTCTTCCTAAGGAGCGGGTTGTTATTCATGCAATAAGACCATCAGAGGTAATCCAGAATATCTGGCGCGAAACTGTTTCCGAAATCCTTCAGATAAAAAAAGAAAACATCATAATAGATTCGGAGTTTTACATAAAGGATATTCCGCCTTCACCGGAGGATTCGTTCAGCACAATTGGCACAATGAACGAGCTGATAAAAAAATGCTGCAATGATATTCAGAAAAAACGTTTTCATCAGCCGCTGCCAATTACTTCAAAAAAAGGCTTAACAGGAACTGCAAAAAAGAACTGGAACAAAGAAGCTTTTTCCGGCATTCCGTTTGCAAACATGTCCTTTGCAACCTGTGTTGTAGAGGTTGAGCTTGACACCTATACTTACAGTGAAAAAATAAAGGGTATATGGCTCACAGTTGATTGCGGCGAGCTTTTTGATGAACAGGCGGCACTTCGTACAATAAGGCTTGAAATCCAGCAGGAGCTTTCAATGCTCGTTGAAGAAAAGTCTATTCATTGCGATAAGATTTCTGTAAAGTTCATTCAATCAAAAAACAAATCAGGACAGGTAGGAGCTTTAGTTCATAATACTTTGCCGGCAGCCTTCTCTTCTGCACTTTCACTTGCACTTGCAACTCAGCTTACAAAGCTGCCATGTACCGAGGCTCAAATATTCAATCTGATAAAAGAAAGAGAAACCTCAACTCAGCTGTCGCAGCTTCCTTCAATTCCACAAATACTACATCAGATGGATTCAATGGAGCTTCACGGAATAGACAATCTGCTTCTGGAACATATTCCAGATGATAAATCTGCAACAGAGAAATCGGCTGGCACAACAGGAGAGTAAAATGAACATATCTGTATTTTTGAATGGTAATAAAACAATAATAGAAGCCCGTCCCGAAGAAACTCTGATGAAGGTTTTAAGAAGGATGTCTTACACCTCTGTAAAATGCGGCTGCAGCGAAGGAGTCTGCGGTTCGTGTACAGTTCTTTTGAACGACAAGCCTGTTGCTTCCTGTAAAATACCAGTCGGCATTATAAACAACGAGGATATTGAAACCCTGGATCATTTTCTTGCAACCGAAGAATATACCATGATAAAGCAGGGCTTTGATTTAGCCGGAATAAAGCTTTGTGGATACTGCAATGCAGGAAAAATATTCTGCGCCTATCAGATTCTGAAAAAGAATAAGGTACCAGACCGTCAGGAAATAATTGAACAGGTAAAAACTCTTGCCCCATGCTGCACAGACTTATCTACACTTGTAAACGGAATTATTTATGCAACAGAAATAAGAGATAAAGGCTATGCGGCAGTAGCAAGAATAGCAGGAAGAAGAAAATGAAATCTGTATTATTCGCTAAAAATACTCAGGATTTACTCTCTCAGCTCAAAAACAATCAGGGGCTTGTAGTAGTTGGTGGCTGTACCGGAATAGAAGCTCTTCCCGAAAAAGCAATCTCTGTGCACGGTATAAAAGAATTGTCAAAAATTGAACGTCACGAGCGTTATATTGATGTTGGACCCGGGGCAACCCTTTCAGAATTAATTGATGTCGGTCAGCACCATATTCCACAGATACTGTATGAGGCACTTGGCAGCATTGCAAACCCGATGATAAGGAACATGGCCACAATCGGCGGTAACATCTGCTCTGAAGGTCACAAAAGAACTTTGTATGCACCGCTGCTTGCTCTAGACACCAGACTTGAACTTAGAAATCAGACAGAAACCTTTATTGAACCTCTTGCCACATTTAAGGAAATACCAAAAGGCTTTGTACTTACAAACATTCGAATCTCGCTGATTGATGAAGACATTGCAATTTTCCGCAGGATTGGTACAGAAAACAGAATTACCCAGGCTTCTGCTTCGTATGCGTTTATTGCAAACACAGAAAGAAATACTTTAGTAGAAGTTAAGCTTGCTTTTGCAGGTCCTTTTGTATTCCAGAGTAAGAGCTTTCAAAATCTTCTTATAGGTCACAGGCTGCCACTTTCAAAAAAAGATATTGACCAGATTCAGGAACGCATTGTTGAAGAGTTTGAAACTGTTGCGGAAAATCAGATGATAAGCGATGTAGTAAAGCAGCAGTTTATGAATCTTACGCGATACAGCTTTGAGCAGTTAACCTAAACTAACGTATGAACATACAGTCGCCGTAGCTGAAAAAGCGGTAACGGTTTGCAACGGCTGTCTGGTAAGCATTAAGAATATTTTCACGGCCGGCGAACGCACTTACAAGCATAATCAGTGTAGATTCGGGTGTATGGAAGTTTGTGAACATCTGGTCTACTACCTTAAACTTAAAGCCGGGGTACATAAAAATGCTTGTTGAGCTGGTACCTGCCCTAACCCATTCCTGGCGGTCATTTTGAGCAAGACCTTCATTCTCGGCGAACAACTTTTGAGCGGCACTTTCAAGAGTTCTTACACTCGTTGTTCCTACGGCAAGCACGGGGCGGCCTTCACATTTTGCACGGTTTATTGCTTCAGCAGTTTCTATCGGTATTGAATACCATTCTTCGTGCATTTTATGATTTTCAATATTTTCTTCGCGTACTGGAAGAAATGTTCCAAGACCAACATGAAGTGTTACAAAGCGTCGTTCAATTCCGGCTGCATCAAGGCGGGAAAGCATTTCTTCTGTAAAATGAAGGCCCGCTGTAGGACAAGCTGCAGAACCTGTATCTGTAGCATACACATTCTGGTATCGTTCTGAATCCTCTTCGGTATCTCCACGCTTAATGTATGGCGGCAGCGGAATGTGACCGTTACGTTCAAACCAGTCTTCATCAATTGCAAAATCAAACTTCATTGCCCGGAACTCAGTTCCCTTATTGCCTTCAACATCAACAATTGTACCGATTGTTCCATCCGGGAACTTGTAGCGCATGCCGGGCTTCTGCTTTTTTGCAGACTTAACCATTGTATTCCAGATTGTACATTCTTTATCAATTGTATTAAGGAACATAAACTCCTGCTCACGCCCAGTTGTTTCCTTTATTCCATAAACACGAGCACGGCGGACACGGCTGTTATTAAACACCATAAGGGTGCCGGGTTGAATCAGCTTTGGTAAATCATCCATCATAAAATGCTCCACAATACCGTTGGTGCGATTTAAGAGCATAAGTTTATCCTGTCCGCGAACTCCGCTTGGATGCTGGGCAATAAGTTCCTGTGGTAAATCAAAATTAAAATCTGAAGTTAGCATGATGATAATGTATCACAAAATAATAATATTAGCCACCGGTGAGCGAAGGCTTAAAACAGAGTTCCCTGCTGAGTGTTTACGGAAACTGATTTTAAGCCGAGATGTTCGTAGGCACGCGCAGTTACGATTCTGCCTTTTGGTGTTCGCTGGAGAAGTCCGCTTTGAATCAGGTAA
>JAEEGJ010020092.1_pt1 | contig 14594 bp, 2 predicted proteins | sample 8958761 | NCBI WGS metagenome assembly JAEEGJ01 (sample SAMN16246546, study PRJNA631951) | gut metagenome | biome: gut microbiome; feature: rumen; material: RS-attached | host: Bos | place: Iran: Karaj | collected 2018-10 | reverse complement strand
TACATCTCTTGAGCAGTTGATGAAGCTTCCCGTTAATCTTGTGAAGATAGACAAATCGCTTATAGATACGCTTCTGCGTAACGACGTGAACATGGACTTCGTCAAGTCCGTTATCTACATGGGCCATCTCATGGATGCCGAGGTTATAGCCGAGGGCGTGGAATACGATAATCAGGTCGAATGCCTGAAGGAACTCGACTGCGACTTCATTCAGGGCTATGTTTGGGGCAAGCCCATGGTATTTGACGAAGCCAGGGAAATCGCCGATACCTATTCCCTTCGCGCGTCAAACAGGTAAGCTTTATCAAGCCTATTCTGCATGCTGTTTCACAATACACGTCATAATGCACAAAAATCGCATCGTTATTTTATTCAATATTTTCTTATAAATATCACATTGTAATGAACCTTTTTCCGATGTTATAATGTCATTATTATTGAGACGTTAATGGGATAAGTGTACCCATGCGCCCAGGTTTATAAAGTGAAACCCCGTAGGAAAGGGAAAAAAAGGAGAGAGTTATGAGGAAGAGAAGAAATTGGCTTAAGACCAGTATTGCGATGTTAACACTCGTCGCAACGGTACTTGAAACAGGTTTCACATCTGTTTCGACACTTGCAGCCGAGATCACGACCGAAGACGGTATCGTTGTCAATAACGATGCGGTTGAAGATGTTGACGCACAGGCTCCCGCTGATGATGAGCTTACGATCAACGTTGAACCGGAGAGTGATCGCGCTGTTGAAGACGCATACGAGGAGGACGGATATTCAGATGCCGGCTCAGAAGATGCGGCAACAGAGGAAACGTTCGAAGAGGCAGAGGAACTCAAAGAGGGCACTCTCGACGTTACGGACAGCGGCATATCCGGCAGCGGATATGATGAGATATCCGTATACGTGAATACGGAGAACCTTTCTTATAGAAAGAGTTTCCGGATCGAGTTCACCGGATCGGACAGCGCAATGTATCCGACCGTCATTAATGACGATCTTTACAAGACGAATGACGGCAGATATGACTTCGATAACCTCGGAGGCAGTGATTTTACCATTCGCGCAACCTCAGAAGACAAAGTAATCCTTTCCTATAGATATAATTCAGACGGTTATCCCGAGATAGTTGTAGAGAACGAGCCGGTCGAGAAGGTTCTTAATAAGAAGACCATTTCTTTCGAAGACGGCACGGAAGTTCCTGCTATAACCGGTGAGGGATTTGAGAGCGTTAAGCTGAGCTTTAATACGGAAGAGCTTTCTGACAAGGCAAGTTTTAAGCTTGTTGTCGATACCGAAGCAGAAGCAAAGGTTGACGGAGAAGACGCAACAAAGGGTATCAAGGGTCTTGATAACAAGCTTCAGTCACTCGTTATCGAAGACCTCGATGAAGAGCCTTTCACAGCTTACATTCTTACGGATGATGAAGAACTTGAGATCCAGACAGTAGCAGACGTTGAGAGCGTTGAAGACGGTGAAGCGGCATTCACGGTCGATAATCTTGACGTTAAGCGTGTATACGAATTTGAAGATGCAAAGATCAAGGTTACGGCAACACTCGAGAAGCCTGACGCCATCCCTGATGATGCATTCTTCTGCGTTACACCGCTTACAGAGGAAGAAGCAGAAAAGTATCTTGAGGCTTTGAACAAAGATAAGGATGTTGAAAACGGCGATGTTCTTGCTACAGCTGAAAATACACTGCTTTACGATATCGGATTCTATACGGATGATACCAAGAGCGAAGAGATCGAGCCCGAAGAAGGTTCGGTAACGATCAGTATCGAATTTAAGAAGGACCAGCTCACGGAAGAGATCGGTGCTGAGAACTCGGAAGACATCACGGTTACGCATATCACGGAAGAGGGTAACAATATTGAAACTGAGGTTGTTGCCGATACTGAAGCTTCCGTTGAAGAAGGAACACTTGAATTTACGACAGAGAGTTTTTCACTTTATGCTATTCAGTATGGTGGAGCGCTTAAGTTTAAGCCTGGTACAGCTGTAGATTTCAAAGCTGCGCTTGGAGATAATGCAAACTACGGCCTTGTTGCAAACAGTATTAAGATGGTTGGCCATAGTGAGACAAACTTCGCAACCAAAGTTCTCGATGGTAATGTAGGAATGAACTCCTGCAAGAATAATGGCGGCGGTACAGGCTATACTTATATCGGAGAATATCTCGGCAGTTACTTTAAACTGACGGATAACGGCAATTCAGGCAATGTTGTGATATATACAACTCCTGAGGCAGCTGCCAAGTTTGGTTACAATAATGCCCAGGATGGAACGCTTGTTGATACGACAAGTTATTCTCAGGATGATATTAACAATCTTGTTAAAGACCTTATAACCGAGGCTACTACAAATTCCAATTCGCTGTATAGTGAGACGAATTACTATGATTTCTCAGAGTTCAAGGACAAGATCAATACGAACCCCGGAGATAAGATGTATGTACTCGATCTTAAGTCATTAGGCAGCGGAAAAGGTACATATTACTTCAAGTTTGCCAATGGAGAGTTTGGTGATTGGGCAAGCAATACCAACGGATTAAAGATCAAGATCACAAAAGATCAGACGGTTGTATTTAATATTCCCGATACAAACGTAAATCTCAAACAGAACATCGGTCTTGTCATTGATAATAAGGAAAGTAACCCGAGCGGTAGCAATAATGAGATGGCTCAGCATTTGATCTACAATATGCCTAATGCTAAGACGGTTACATTTAATGGCAATGTCGATGGCGTATTCCTTTGCCCGAAGGCTTCGGTTACTGTTAATGAGACAAGTGGTGGTTGGCTTGTTGCCGATACCATTCCTCAGGTTGGAGGAGCTGAGTGGCATGCAACATGGCCTGGCATTCCTACAACGGAAACCGAAAAGAAAGAGTATGAATTCAAAGTAACGAAGATCTTCGAAGACAAGATCGTAGGCACAGAAACAAGTCATTGGCCTAAAGAAGGTTTTGAATTCACGATCGAGGAATACAAGAAGTTATCAACAGATCGTTGGAATTCTCCTAACTCGGGCGCTCCGATGCCGGCTGATAAAAAGATAGTTATCACCAAGGGAGAAGACGGAAGAACCAATATCGGCTCGTTCGGTAAGATATATTTTGATGCGAAGGAGTACTTTACAAAGGCTAAACGAAACGGAGCTGCTTCTTCGGTATATCAAACAGGAGTATGGCCATGTATTGAGGGATACTGCCTTAACTACATGTACATAATCAAAGAGACAATTCCTGCCGGAGCAGTTGAATACAGGGATCAGAATGGTAATATAACGTACTATAATGATTACCTTGCTAATAATGCCCGCAAAGTTAAGTATTACGAAAAAGACGGTGTCATTTATGATGCAGAACCGTGGACGTTAAAGCTTTGGGTTAATGTCGGTCTTGTACATACTCCCAAGCAGAATGTGACCAAGTATGAGATATCTGTAAATGCTCAGGTCAAGGAAGATCATGCGTCAGGATGCCAGGCTGAACCCGGACATCCGATAACATTCACCAATAAGTACGAAGGTCCTGTCGAGATACCTGTTACACTTGAAGGTATCAAGTATGTGAATAACAGTACAGAGAATATTCCTGACGGAAAGTTTGAGTTCTCGTTATTTGAATATAAGGGAAGCAATACTTGGGGATCTACAATTCTCAAAGCGGAGAACAAGGGGTCAGCAGTTAAGTTTGATCCGATTACCCTTAAGTTCGGTAAGGGCACTAAAAATGAATGGGATAAGTCAATTTATTATTTCCTGATACAGGAAACAAGATGTGACGCACCTTATACGCCGGACGGAAGTTCGACCATTGCCAAGGTTATCATTACGAAGGGTAATAATGGTCAGTACTCTACTTCAGTGGAATACTACAGATTCAAAAAGGGTCAGGAAATAAATGTAACAAAGGCTATGAATGGAGATTCTTCATTCAAGTACAGTTGCACGAAGTTTGATTTCTGGAATACATATTCTGCAACCGGTGAGACAACTATCGGCGGAACCAAGTATATGGAAGGCCGCGAGCTTAAAGAGGGTGAATACTCATTCAGCCTTTATGAAGTAAAGCTCGGTGAGAACGGCCAGCCTGTAAAGGGTGCTGATGGCAAGGATGTTGAGACATTTATTGAGACCGTTACAAACGGTGAAGTTTCACCTAATGGAGAGAAGAAGTACAAAGCTGACTTCGGGTTCACAAAACTTTCTTACGAACTCAAGGATGTCGGAAAACATCTGTACAGAGTACGCGAGGTTGTAGGCAGCGAACCGAACGTGGAATACGATCAGCTTGTTAAGGAAGTTACCGTAACGGTAGCTGTTCCTGCAAACTACAGCAGTGACCAGCTTACGGTAACGAGAGTTCCTGAAGACGGAAAGGTTTCGTTTACCAACACATACAATCCTCCTGAAGGCGGAATTACATTCAAGGCAACAAAGGCTGCTGCTTCCGAGAAGGTAACCGGTAACTTTACGTTCAGACTTACCAAGCCCGACGGAACGACGGAAGATAAGACTGTTCCGGTAGGCGGCACAGCTGTATTTGATCCGATCGTTTACACAGAAGCAGATAATGATAAGACTTACGAATACAAGATTCAGGAAGTTATCCCGAGCGACGACAAGAAGATTCCGGGAGTCGTTTATGATGACAGAGTTTATACAGCTACTGTCGTGGTTAAGGATAACGGAACGAAGGTAGAAGGAAAGCATGTATTCGACACTACCGTGACCGGCGGGTTCGACAAAGAAACAGCAGTTACGAATCTTACGATCGCACAGTTCAATGATCCGAAGAACCCGATCTTTGTCAATGACTATAATACGAAGAACGGAAAAGATTTCATTGAAGGTAATAAGAGACTTTCGGGTAAGGCTCTGACATCCGGACAGTTCCAGTTTACGCTCGAAGATATCAATGATGACTCGCTTAAGGCTAATTACACGGCAAGTCTGCCTGAGACGATCGAGAATGATATAGACGGATATTTCAGGTTCCAGGATATCGAGTTCAACCAGCCCGGTGATTACAAGTTCCGCGTATCTGAGAACAGAGCGTTTAATACGGATGAAGAAGTTATCTATACCGATCACTATTATGTTGTAAATATCCATGTTACCGATCGTTATACCGATAATGACGGTAAGGTACATTACTATGATGAACTTCAGTGCACACAGTCATTAGAGGAATATGTTGAGGCCGTACCTTATACGATCGATCCGGCAACAGATACCAAGACAACAGCGACTCCTTCCGAGATTCTGTTCATCAACAAGTCATACGGACCGGGCGAAGCAGTTATCGAAGCCAGCAAGCTGTTCAACGGACAGGCTCCGGGTAACCGCGTGTTCAAGTTCAGACTTATGGACGCAGACGGTAATACAGTAAAAGTTAACGGCGTTGACCAGATCAAGCCTAACAATGCTAACGGCCTCGTTCAGTTCGATAAGATAGGTTATAAACTCAGTGACCTTCATGGCAAGGATACGGAGACTGTCACGTACTATATTGAAGAGACAGATATCCCCGGTACCCCCGACCGTGAGAACAATGATTTCTACATTTATCAGGGTGTTAAGTACGATCTCAGAAAGCATGAGGTAACAGTTACTCTTACAAAGGATGAGACGACCACACCTTGGAGCGTTAATGCTGCGGTTTCGTACGAAACAGATAAAGCACCTGTATTCGAGAATGAATACAGCGCTAAAGGTGAGTACAACCTTTTAGGTGAGAAGATCCTTCGCGGCAGAGATTTCAAGGAAGGTGACAGTTTCAAATTCGAACTGTATGGCGCAGGTAATCTCAATAAACCTCTTGCAGTTGAAGAGTTGACTCAGAAGTTTACATGGGGCAACAAGAGCGGTAAGGGAACATTTGAGTTCAAGGCTGACAAGTATCCTTCTTTCCTTAAGTTTGAGAAGACGACTACTGATACATGGGATCAGCAGGAATATGGATTCAGACTGTACGAAGTCGGTTCCGGCGATAAGGTCAAGAATGATAACAGATATTTCGAGATCAAACTTGTAGTTAAGGATAACGGTGACGGAAAGCTTGTTGTTACCGATACCATTACTCCTGTTGAGGTTACAGAGACGGGAGCCGAGAATAAGCTCGAAAACTTCCATACTATAGTTGAAGGTGTTGAGACTGAGCCGTACAAGGTTACGTTCACCAATACCTATGTTGAAAACGGAAGCACATTCTTTGAAGCCAATAAGGTGGTTAAGGATGTTGAAGACAACACTATTCCTATCGGAGACAAGACTTTCAACTTCGAACTCCAGGATAAGGACGGAAATAGAGTTGGAGCCGTTAAGTCCAATGACGGAACGGGTAAAGTAACATTTGATCCGATCAATTATACACGTGAGCAGGCGGCACAGAAGACTATCCTCTACTCCATACATGAGACGAGTGAGGCTGGTGAGGGATATGCTCCCGATACCAATGTGTTTATTGCTCAGGCAACCCTCTCCGTGGATGATTCTGATCCCGAAAACGTAAAGGTTAACGCAACGCCGAGCTACTTCAACGCTACAAAGGTTGACAGCGCAGCAGATGCTGATGTTACAGTCGACTTTGGCAAGGGTGTTGTCGGATACTACAAGAAGGGTGCATCAACAGGAACAGCATCAGTTACGTTCACAAACGTATATACCGCAACCGGTGATGTTATTATTCCGGTAACTAAGATCCTTGTCGGAAGGGATATGAGTGAGAACGAATTCTCAGCATCTCTCTATGACAATGCCGATGCAAGCAATGTTCCTTATGACACGGTTTCATTCCCGGCATCCAAGGATGGTAAGCCTGTAACCGTAGATTTCAAGAAGATTGAATACAAGCTTTCGGATCTTGGCGGAGCTTCAACAGCCAAGAAGTACTACACAATTGTTGAGAAAGCTGAAGGCACTGTAGACGGTGTCAAAGACGGCGTTAAGTATGTTGATTACCAGTACAGGGTTGTTGTTACACTTACAGATAACCATGACGGTACGATCGGAACAAGCTGGGTTGCATACGAAGACGGAACGACTTACACAGAACGTACATGGTGGCAGAGATTCGTTGATGGTATTACTCTGACGAATCGTGATCATAACACCACGTTCACAAACTACTACAATGCAGTAGGAAAACTTGAGCTTTCTGCTAAGAAGGTGCTTTACGGACGTACGATGGGCGAGAACGATGAGTTTAAGTTCACTCTCACCAAGCCCGACGGAACGACTATAACCAAGTCCACAAAGGATCCGGATGCGATCGTGACCGAGGACGGATATATCAAAGTTGTATTTGATACGATCACATACTATCGTAACGATATTAACGATCCTACCCAGGATTATGTGGTTACCGGTGCGGCTTCCAAGGATTACGAATACACAATCGTTGAGGAATTCAAGGGACAGACTATTAACGGTCTCACATACAGCAACGATGAGTACAAGATCAAAGTGACCGTAGCCGATGATACAAAGGGTAAGCTCGGAGTATCCGGATCCATTAACGGAACACCGAAGTGGACCGCGGCAGAAATGGTTCTTGAGAACGGCACATATGTTGCCAAGCCCGAAGCTGTTGAGTTTACGAATATCTATGTTCCCGACAGCATTGACGTAGTACTGGGCGGCAGCAAACTTCTTTCAGGCCGTGACCTCAAGGAAGATGATGTATTTACATTCAGATTAAAGAAAGCTGATAACAGTACAAAGGCATTTACTCAGCAGGATGTAAGCCAGCTTGCCGAAAAGACAAACAATTCCGGTAAGTTCAAGTTCAACGCGATCACGTATACACCTGATGACCTTGCTGATACAAGGGATGAGAAGGGTAACATTCTTACCTACCTTCCTTACAAGGCATTCAAGTATGCGGTAGTAGAGCTTGATGATAAGGGAAATGAACTTCCCAGCGGAAATGCCGAGTATGTAGCAAACGGAATCAAGTATGACAATGCTGTATATACGGTAACCGTAGTTGTTGTAAACAATAACGGTGTGCTCAGCGCATCCGTATACGACGGCGATCAGGATGATGCAACTGTTGCAAGACTTGCCAAGGGCGAGAAGGTCGACGGTGTAACACTTTACAGCATCGACGAGAAGACAGGCGCATATGGCGTGGCATCGTTCACAAACGTTTATAATGCAGCCGGCACGGTTACAATACCTGCAAGAAAGGTCGTTTACGGCAGGACGACAGAGGACGAGTTCACATTCAAGATCACTTCCGATAAGGAAGGAAACGATGTTCTCAGAACACTTACCGTAAAGGGTGACGGAGTTGCAGCTGACTTCCTCGCTGATGAATGCAAGGCAGAAAACGCAACCGAGAAGTACACATTCAAGTACAGTCTTGCTGACAAGGGTGAGCATACTTACTACATCAGTGAAGTAGTTCCGGATGATAAGGATAAGAAAGCTTACTATACTTATTCCGATACGGTATACAAGGCTGTAGTAACTGTTGGTGATAACGAAGACGGAACGCTTGAGGCTAAAGCGGTTTACTCCGTAGAGAACAAGGGCAACCTTCCTGAAGACCAGATCGGAAAAGAAGCTCTGTACCTTGGATCATCACTCCAGTTCATCAACGAATACAATGCAACAGGAACAACAATCGTAACAGGCAAGAAACAGCTCAACATCAAAGTTGACGGTAAGGATGTCGATGTTCTGACAGTTCTTCCTGATCATGAGCTTCCTGAGTTCACGTTCAGACTGATGGATTCAGACAGCAATGTACTTGCCGAGACACAGAGCACAGATCCTAACGGTGACTTCTACTTCAACAGGAAGACCGGAGAGTTCGCATTTGACTTTGCGAAGGTCGGTATTGAGTTTACGCTCGATCATGTTGGCAAGGATATCAGATACAAAGTTGTAGAGGTTGCACCTGCAAACTACGATCCCAACGCTTTGATCGGTATGAAGTACGATACCACAGAGTATGAAGTGGTCGTAAAGGTTGAGGATAAGGCTGATAATGATAAGGACGGATCACTTATAGTAACAACGTCCGTTCCTCAGATGGATGTTAAGGATCTTGGCGCGAAGAAGACATGGTTTGATAAGATCAGAAGCTTCTTCGGAGTAGAAGGCAAGAAGCCGGATATACTCGTAATCAATGACTACAATTCGTTTGGAATCATTGATCCGCCTGTTATCACAAAGACTCTCATGGGTAGAGAGCTTCAGAGAGGAGAGTTCTCATTCAAGATAACCGGTTCCTATAAGGGTACCGCAGAAGAGCTTCTCTCAAAGGGTACGCTTACAGCTCTTAACAGTAACCAGAAGGGTAAGGATACGAACGTTCAGAACGGTTATGCACCCGACGGATCGATGAGACACTTTGTTCAGAATCCGATCACGGGAGAGGTCCTTGTAGATGCGGACCTTGATCCGGGCGAACTTTTCGTAGGCGACATAAACTATTATTGGGACGATCTCTATAAGGCCAAGAAGTTTGATGAGGACGGAAATCTCTATGATGACTTCATATACAAGGCAGCCGAGATCATTCCTTCGGACAGCAAAGACGGAAACGTTGAGTACACGGGTCTTGAGCTCTATCTGTTCGTACATGCCGTAGATAAGCTTGACGGAAATATAGAGACAACAGGACACGGTGAAAACGGCAAACTTATCTGGGAAGTTGTTGACAAGGATGAGAACGGAAACGCTTACCTCAGAGAAGTAAAAGAAGATGATGTTGGCAGCGGTTTCGTCAACAAGTTTAAGGCAAAAGGTTCCATTGATATCCACGGAACCAAAGAGGTTAAGAACGGCATCCGTGAGATGAATAAGGATGACGAGGGTAAGTTCACCTTCACGATCACGGATATCGAGAACTACAAGAAGGCTGAGGCAGCAGGAGAAGATACATCCAAGTTTGTTGCGGAAGTAACAAATACTGCTGATAACAGCAACAACGGACGTCCCACGCTGATCGACTTCACAAGTGATAAGGTTTCGTTCCTGAATTACGAGTGGGGTTACGGAGAAGATCCTCTTGACGAATCTGATGATGTGGATGATACAGGAATCCATACATACAGGATCGAGGAGAAGAAGTTCGATGACAAGATCAACGGACTTTCGTGGGATGACAGATACTATATCGTAACCGTAAATGTGGTACTGCCTAAGGTTAAGGATGCGAAGGGCAACGAGGTATATGACAAGAAGTCGCCTCTTATCCCGACAATTACGGATGTTAAGAGATATCTGGCTAACGGCCAGCTCGATGACACATTCAAGTTCGCGCCTGAAGCAAAGGTTAAGTTCAGGTTTGAGAACCCGTTCGAAGCATTTGCCGATATCGAGTTCGCCGGCAGAAAGATAGTCAAGAATGTCGGAACCGATGCTGAGGTTAAGGAAGACCTTACAGGTAAGTACGGATTTGAACTTATTGACCAAGTACCTAATGCTGCTGTAGGAACCGGTCCTGTTATAGCATCCGCTTATACGGATAAGGACGGTAACTATGTGATCAAGCCCAAGAAGGATGGCAAGGCACACTTCTTCGATCAGGATGACCTGAAAGATGTAAAAGATCCTTACGGAGAAGGTAAAGAGTATCATTTCTCCATCAAGGAGATCTTGCCTCCTAACGGTAAATGGGTTGATAATTACCATTATGAGTACGGTGGAGTGATCTACGACACGGATACGATATCCATAACCGTTAATCTCCATTACGATGCTAACAACGAACTCATTCCTGAAGTAAAAGGAATCGGCAGAGCAGTTGTTCATGGCGGCGGTGTAATGCAGTACAGGCCTGAGAACATGAAGGACCTTAACTACAAGAACCGCATTAAGGGACTTGATTTTACAAACAAGGTAAGAGATTACTATAAGCGAGGCGGTAAGAAGATCTGGAGAGACAGCATTGCCAATGACCTTGATCATCCGGATGTAACCATCAACCTGCTTCGCAATGGTGTGAAGGTTGCAACCGCAGTAGCTAAATCTCCTGATTGGAAGTATTTCTTCGATAAGGATCAAAACGGTCAGCCGCTTCCCGTATGTGATGTAAGGGGTAAGGCATACGACTACACGCTTGAAGAAGTTCCTATACCCGGATACGATACATCCACAAGACTTAATGAAGACGGTTCTATCGACTTCATCAACACCAAGGGCGACATCATGATCAAGAAGATCAATGCCGATACAGGCGAAGATCTTGCAGGTGCTACACTTGCGATCTATGACGGCTCCAGCAAGATAGAAGAGTGGGTAAGCGAGATAGGTGCACACGTTGTTACTGCTAAGCTTACAGCGGGCAAGACCTACACATTAAGAGAGCTCAGTGCTCCTGAAGGCTTCGAGCTGGCATCAGATGTTAGCTTCGTAGCGCCCAGCGACGGAGGCTCTGTAACGGTAACAATGTCCGATAAGCCTATAGTCGGATCAGTTAAGCTCACCAAGCGTGATGCTGCAACACGTGAAGCGCTTGCAGGTGCGGAATTCGCACTGTACAAAGAAGACGGCACACGTATATATGCTTCGGGAACCAACGGAAGCTATCGTGCAAGCAGATCAACAAGCAACGGCATATTCGCTGTAGATTCAACGGGTAGTCTGACGATTGCAGACCTGCCTTACGGTACATACTACTTTGTGGAGACTAAGGCTCCTACCGGATACAGTCTCTCAACCGAGCGTCTCGGATTCTCAATAGTTAAGTCCGGAGAGCTTGTGGAAGTAACATTCCTCAACCCGAAGGCAACAGGATCCGTAAGACTCCGCAAGGTTTCATCTACAGGAGTCGGCAGCCTCGCAGGTGCAGAGTTCGAGCTTTATGCGAAGACTCCGAGAACAGCCGGACAGGCAGCAGCATCCACGATCTTCAGGGATGCATACTACAGAGTAGATTCGTACCGTACGAATTCACTGGGCGAGATCTATGTAACAGATCTTCCTTGGGATGATTACTACTTCATAGAGGTTAAGGCTCCCGATGGATATGAGCTCAGAAAGGATGTTAACGGCGATGATATCGTCTACACATTCTCGATCAATGCGGCTACGGCTAGAACAACGATCGATCTCGGCGGAATTACGAATGATGAGATCACTCCTCCTCCGACACCGACCCCGACTCCTACCGGAGCAGTTCTCGGTGAGAGAGTTCAGCGTGGTGGCGTTGTCAATGGAGTACTTGGAGTTCGTGCTAAGCCGACCAGCGGCGTACTCGGTGAGAGGGTTGGTCCTGTTACCGGAGATGCAAGCAACATAATCCTCTGGCTCCTTCTCCTCGTAGCATGTGCAGCTACGATCGTAGCAACAGTTGTTACAGGCAAGAAGAAAAAAGCAGCGAAGTAATTTGCAAAGAGGTAAATAAGCAATAAAAGGAAGCGTCCGCTTATGCGGGCGCTTCTCGTTGCCTTTTGTTATACTTGCGGAAAATGCTTGATTTTGCGGCGCGAATGTGGTAAATTACCATAGTGCGCGGATGATGAAGTATTATAAGCGCAGTTTTAACGGAGGTGCTATATGGGCGCATTTAGAGTTGTTCTTACAATTGTATTTATATTAGTGAGTGTTGCATTGTCGGCGATAGTTCTGATGCAGGAAGGCAAGTCCGCGGGACTCGGAGTCATCAGCGGTGCCGCAGATACATACTGGGGCAAGAACAAAGGTCGTTCGATTGAAGGTAAGCTTGAGAAGGGTACCAAGATCCTGGTCGTAGCTTTCATGATCATCGCGATCCTTCTGAATATGAACCTGTTCTAAACCTGTAGTAATAACGAAGACTTTGGGCACTCTCGGATATGAGGGTGCCTGTTTTATTTACAAAAGCGCATTGAGTATTATGAATATTTCAGAACGCAAAAAAAGAATAGTGGCGCTTGTGAACGATCCTGCTTTCGTTCCGATGAAGGAAAAAGAACTCGTTGTCATGATGCAGGTTTCGCCGGATGACCGTGCTCTTTTCAGGCAGTGCCTTGATGAGCTTGTGGCCGAGGGTGCGATCTCGGTCAGTAAACGCGGTAAATACAGTTTGCCTGTGAAGAAGACGATGGAAGGGATTTTCGCTGCAAGCGGGCATGGATACGGGTTCGTGCATGTTGATGGCGAGGACGGGGATTTCTTCATAAGCGAAAAAAATACCTGCAACGCGATGCACGGAGACAGGGTGCTTATAGACCCTTATGATCTCACACCGCGCCGGCGAAGGACCGGGAAAAGCCGCGAGGCTGTGGTAGTTCAGATCGTTGAACGTGCAACGGAGATCGTGGTCGGAACCTTTGAGGCCACAAAGAATCATTACGGATTCGTGATCCCCGATTCAAGCAGGATTGAGCGGGACATCTTTATCCCGACGGAGGATTCGATGGGTGCGGTGGACGGTCACAAGGTTGTTGTCAGACTGACCGATTACGGTGACGACAACAGGAGCCCGCAGGGTGTGATCGTTGAGATCCTCGGGCATGTCGGAGATCCGGGGATAGACATAATGGCGATCCTGAAGGCTTACGGTATCGAAACGGATTTTCCCGAGGAAGTTGCCAAGCAGGCGCAGCGTATTCCGCAGGAGCTTTCAGAGACGGATTATTCCGGCCGAGAAGATATAAGGGCCCTTGATATGGTCACGATCGACGGCGAAGACACCAAGGATATAGATGATGCGGTCAGCCTTGTCGTAAACGGCGACTGTTATGAGCTCGGCGTGCATATCGCGGACGTTACGCATTACGTCAAAGAGAATTCGGCTCTTGATAAAGAGGCCGCAAGACGCGGGACGAGCTGTTATCCGGTGGACCGCGTGATCCCGATGCTTCCGCATGAGCTCTGCAACGGCATTTGTTCTCTTAACGAGAGCGTTGACAGGCTTGCGCTGTCATGCTTTATGTCGGTGGACAAAAAGGGCGAGATAACGGACCACAGATTTGCTCTTACGGTTATCAACACGAACCATCGAATGACTTACGGAGAGGTTAACAGGATCATCACAGACCGCGACCGGGAGCTTATTTCGAAGTACTCCGATGTCGCAGATATGCTGATCGACATGCACGAGGTTGCAAAACTTTTACGCCTGCGGCGAAAATCACGGGGATCCATCGATTTTGACCTTCCGGAAACCGAGATAACGCTTGATGATAAGGGACATCCGGTTTCGGTTCATCCGCATGAGAGGAACAATGCAACGAGGTTGATCGAGGATTTTATGATAGCTGCGAACGAGACAGTGGCGGAGCATTTTTTCTGGGCTGATATTCCGTTCGTGTACAGGATCCATGAGAAGCCTGATATAGACAAGATAAAGAAACTTTCGACGTTTATAAGAAACTTCGGTTACGGGATAAAAGTAAAGGGTGACGAGATACATCCGAAGGAACTTCAAAAGCTCCTTGCGGGAATTGAGGATACGCCGGAGGAGTCACTTATAAGTCGGCTGACACTGCGGTCGATGCAGCGCGCAAAATACTCAACCTGCTGCGAGGGGCATTTCGGACTGGCGCTTAAGTACTATTGCCACTTTACGTCCCCGATCCGCAGATATCCGGATCTTCAGATACATCGCATAATCAAAGAGTATATTAACGGAAAGCTCGACGAGGATC
>JAEEGJ010020090.1_pt1 | contig 14595 bp, 9 predicted proteins | sample 8958761 | NCBI WGS metagenome assembly JAEEGJ01 (sample SAMN16246546, study PRJNA631951) | gut metagenome | biome: gut microbiome; feature: rumen; material: RS-attached | host: Bos | place: Iran: Karaj | collected 2018-10 | reverse complement strand
AGAACCTGCTCTACGATTATCCCGAAAGACTTAACGACAATTCCGCGCGTCACGAAGAAACGATAAGCGACAAATACATAAAGAACTCGACCAATTCCGAAGAGGATGAGACCGGCATATACAGGACGACTTTCGTACTTTCGCCGCAAGAACTCGAGAGGGCAATATATCTGGAAACTTCCGGAATCTGCGGAAGTTTCAAGGTCTATGTCAACGACAAGCTCCTTTGCGAATCTCACAGCATTACCACCAGAAAAAGACTTCTTATCTCAGATGCCGCCATCGCAGGCATCAACCAGATGGTCATAATCGTCAACAGATATGACAGGGATGAGAACGGCCACGTTATCCTTGACATAATGAACTACGGGTTTGCGGGACTTTTCAGACCGATAATGCTGGTCGGGGATTCTCTTTTGGAACTTTCAAACCTTCACATCCAGATGGAATATGTTCCTGAAGCGTACCTTACCGAAGTTGCAAAGATCAGCAGCCTTTCGGAAAGGGGCAAGGCTTCAAGGGTCCCTCACGGCGATTTCCTGATCAAGGTGGATTTCTCAATGAGGAATCACACTAACTTCATGATCCCTTATTCCGTCCGAATTTCGCTCTTAGAGGCGCGCGCGGAGTACGATCCGTACAAACTCCCTTACGTAAGCCTCAAGAACCAGAGCCAGGCCCTGACAGGCGTCGTGGACTCGGGTAAGGAGACCAGGGCGCAGACTGATTTCGTCGCGCTTGGCGTCGCGGAATGGTCCGACTGCACTCCTGTCCAGTATGACCTCATCCTTGAAGTGCTTGATTCGGAAGGAAGGGTCGTCTGCGCGAAAAAGAAGCGTTTCGGTTTCAGGACCATACAGATAATCCAGGGAAAGCTCAATATCAACGACAGAAGGATCAATCTGCAGCTCGTAAAATACTATGAATTCGATCCGAAGGGCGGCATCGCCGTTCCCCAGGACCGCATGCGTCAGGACATCATCCTCATGAAACGCGCGGGCATAAACGGCGTTATTGCCGACGGATTCCCGCTCTCAGATGAGTTCCTTAACCTCTGCGACCAGTACGGCATCTATGTAATAGCCACAGCGGCGGATTTCCAGATGCGCGATTACGTAGAAGCTTGCATGAACCACCCGTCAATTGTCATGTGGGGATTCCAGGACTACAATTTCAACTCCGAGAAAGCGGTCAGGGTAAAGCACGAGTGCCTTCTCATCGATGATACCCGTCCGTGGTATTGCGCGGCCGAGAAGAAGCACAAGACCAAAGGCAAGGCGAAGGATCAGGAGACGGTTTCAGAGCTGATGCCTTTCCCTAATGATGCGGGCTGCGTTTTCGGTCCGTGGGTTGATCTCTGCCTTGACAGGAAGAAGATATTCTCGCTCAACAAATCAGGGGTCAATCTCTTCGAGACGATCCCCGGAAGAACACGTTTTACTGATGACGATACGATGTACAAGTGGATCCATCACGCGGACCTCGTGGGAGGAAAGCTGAAGGAAAATTCCTGCATCGGACAGGGAATAGTCGATGCGGAGAGAAGCCCTCATCCGATATATCCCGACATCAAGAAGCAGTGCCAGACGATTGCCGTATTTGCTTCGGTGAGCGATCCTGCGACCCTTACGATGCGCAACATGAATCCTTTCGCCTATACTGAGGAGCTGGAACTCATATGGCAGCTCCTTTTGGGAGGAAAGTCTATCGCTTCAGGCAGAGGCAGCATCGGCGAGATAGAGCCTTACGGATCAAGGACGCTGAAGTTCCCGTTTACCAAGGAAATGTTTACCAATTCCGGCTGGGGGCAGGGAAGATCTGACCTAATCGATATATATGAGAACGCATTGACGAAAGAACTCGTCTTCGACATAACCATGCAGCTGAGGAACGACACTTATTATGCCAAGGCGGGATATGAGATCGCCTTCTATCAGGATGTTCTGGTAGATAAGGTCGCAAGTCCCGTAACAGGTGCTCCCGCTAAAGCAGATGAAGACCTGGCGGCGCTTCCTTCACAAAGTGATGAAACGGCAGACGGTAATCTGCTCCAGGCACCTGATACTGACGATCCGGAAGACGAAAACGGTCTCGTTGAGCGGATCACCGCGCCCTCAGAGGCAAGCGGATCTTCGGAGATCTCTGTACCTGAAAAGAGCCTTCCTGAGAAACTTGCTTCGGGAACTACAGTAAGCTCGGATCCCAAGCGTCTTTACGTTAACGGAAACGACGTAAGGATAGGCTTCTCAAAGGATCCGGCGGGCTGCTCGATGCTTTCTGTAGGCGGATTTAACTTCCTCAAGGGTACCATGCGTCCGAGCTTCTACAGGTGTCCTTCCAACATCGACAGGACTGACAGGAGCTTCATTCTCTCGAAAACAGTATTCTCTAAGGAGAGTAACTACGAACAGATCCAGGAATCCATCCGCTATGTCGGCACGGAATACGGCAAAAAAGACGGCGTGTTCTCGATGGTATCAAGGTTCAAGTCCTTTGCGATGAACGGTGAAGTGCTCATGTTCTACGAGGTGCCGTCTTCAGACAAGCTCAGGGTCACACTGCAGTTTACTCCCAAATACGACATGGTCCGTTACGGGATCCGTTTCCCGATAGTGGCTGAAGGAATAAAGTGCTCCTGGTATGGCAGAGGCCCCGGCGAATCTTATGCAGACAGAAAGAATGCCACAAGGATAGGCGTTTTCTCCGCTGACACCGACAAGATCTACCATCCTTATGCAAGGCCTGCCGAGAACTCCTCGCACACTGATACACGCGTCGTCAGACTGACAAACGAGATAGGGGATTCCATAACCATCACGAGAGTCACGAGTACGCCTAAATTCGATTTCACGGTTCTTCCTTACACTCCTGAGCAGATGAATGAATACCTGCACGAAGAACAGCTGATGAATAACGATTACTGCGAATTCTTCTGCGATTTCGGCATGAAGGAGATAGAGAGGACCGCAGACAACGTGTCCATGCAGCCTATCAAGAAGGGCGTTAATTACTGCGAGACCTTCGAGTTTGTGCTCCGCAAAGATCAGTAATATCGTTATGCTCGCTAAGGTCCTCCGCGCTTCGCTTGTGCGGAAACCGCTCACATAGCGATATCACCGGTTGAAGATTACTGTTCGGTAGAATTCTTCCTGCGGTAGAGCGGCGTGCTTGTCTTGTCAGCAGCGATGCCGAATACCGGTTCGCTCATCGTTCCGGGCTCCGTCTTGGATAACGTTTCCTCGTATATATAGACTCTTGAATCGATCATGTCGAGTTCGTGAAGCATCATTGCCTCAGGCATTGCGGGCAGTTTGATCGCTTCCCATTCAAGCTTGCCGTGGTGTGCAGCGATCAGATGCTTGATGCACATGACGTCCTCACGGTCATAAGTCTGTCTTCCTGCTGAGGCGTCCTGCTTTGCGACTTCCTCGTCGATCATCTCTATTCCGAGCAGGGCATGGCCCAAAAGGCTTCCTTCGGTCGTGTATGAAGCAGCACCGGTATCGGCGGTCTTGAGCTCTTTAAGCTTTCCGATGTCGTGTATTGCGGTACCGCAGACGAGAAGCTCCCTGTCGAGCATCTTATAAACGTCGCAGATCGCGAACGCGGCATCGACCATGCGCGAGGTGTGATATACAAGACCTCCGTAAAGGTTATGGTGCATCGATTTTGCAGCTGATGAGGAATAGAACGCCTCGTAATCCTTCATGAGGAGCCTGACCGCGAGAGCCGTGAGGCTGTAGTCGTCAGCGGGGATCTCCGCGTTGTTTAGATCGTAATCTCTTCCTGAAGAAGCCTTGACCTTTCTGATGATGTTTACGAAAAGCTGTTTCGGATCGACGGGGGGCTTTCTTACGAGCGCGGTCTTTTCATCGTCGGTGAGAGTCGTGGGCCTTAGATACTGGATCTGATAGCTCCTGCCGCCGAACGGATCGATATGGATCTTGGTCTCTGCAGGGTTTCCGTCGAGAATCCCCGAATCAGTGAGATTTTTCTTTGTCGTATCGAACATGACGGCGGAAACGGTCTCCGTGCCGTCTGAGATCATGATGCGGAGCATCGGCTTGCCGTTTGCGGTGTTCTTTTCCGCGATGGTGTTGACGATGACCTTTGTATCGTAAACACCGTTCATTTCCATGTCTTTGAATAATACTATGCTCATCTTTAACTCCTGAAAAACTTTTGGAATAATGTTAGCACTTGGGGATATACTTTTCTATAAATTAGGTGATAATGTCCTATTAACCTGCGTTTTTGATAGTGTTTTAATTATGCGAAAGAAACCTTAATGGGAGGAGGGGCACGAAATGCGGTATAAACTTGCTTGTTTCGATCTTGACGGAACGCTCTTGGATACGCTTGCGGGACTCGCAAACGCGCTCAATGCCGCCAGAAGGATGAACGGACTTGCTCCCCAGACGGAAGAACAGATAAAGGGCTTTATCGGAAACGGAGTGGAGAAGATGATCGAGAGGTCACTTTCTGCCGATCCCGGAACGTTTGACGAGGCTCTTAAAGAGAAGCTCATGAACGACAGGCTCTCTTATTATGCCGCGAACTGCAAATACAGGACGAAGCCCTATGACGGCATCACCGAGATGCTCTTAAAGCTCAAAGAAGCCGGTATGCTTCTTGCCGTTGTAACCAATAAGGATGAAATTCCTACGCATATTCTCATAGATCACTTTTTCCCGGGCGTATTTGATTACGTAGCCGGGTCACAACCACGAATGTGCAGAAAACCTGACCCTGAGGTGATCATGCGATGTTTGACCGCACTTGACACCGAACCTGAGGAATGCGTGTACATCGGTGATTCCGAAGTCGACGTTAAGACGGCCGAAAACAGCGGCCTGGATCTTATAAGCTGCGACTGGGGTTACAGATCACGCGGATTCCTGAAAGAGCATGGAGCGGGAACGATATGCTCGGATCCCGCAGATATCTGGAGGTTACTGCAATGAGTGACAATAAATCGGTTAGAAACAGAAAGAAGACCCTTCGCCTGATAGCGTTCTGCGGAATTACCGCAGCGTTCGTCTTCCTTGGAACGCAGCTGCGCATCCCTACGGCGATCGGATACATTAATCTCGGTGACGCGGTCATCCTGATAGCGTCTTACGTGATCGGTCCCGCTGCATTCTTCCCGGCCGCCATAGGTTCCGCGATCGCGGATCTCATAGCCGGATATCCTATGTACATTCTTCCCACATTCGTAATCAAGGGACTGATGGGTCTTGCCGCAGGATTAATCCTGAAGCATCCCGAGCACCGTCCTCACCTCGTAAAGAGGCTTCTTGCAGGCGTTGCTGCAGAGATAATAATGGTCATCGGGTACTTTGCCGTTGAGGTTTTCCTGTATGACGTGGCGGCAGCTGCTGCATCAATACCGTTCAATCTCATCCAGGCGGCCGCGGCCCTGGTGATCGCGGTTCCGGTTACTTATCTGCTGAAGAATATTAAGGCATGATGCCATAATATTGCCCATATTGTCTTATTTTGCGTTTTAATGCGCGTGTATTATAATATGCACGGATTTTTATAAGCAATTAAGAGGCGAAATATGAAATTAAGCTTTAAGATAACTAAGAAAGATCTGCCCAGGCTCATTGTTGCTCTGATACTGGCAGGTTTGGGAATCGGTTTTTCCGTATCTGCATTCTATGACGCGATCATCTGGTTCGTACTGCTCTTCGCGCTGACGTTTATCACCGTCACGATCGATAGTGAGGCAGCAGGAAAGAAGAAGGCCGTAAGAGTCTTATATGACATCGTCCTTCCTTTGTTCGCATCATTTTTCAGCGTTTACTTCATGCAGATGATCAACCTTGCCCATCACAACACGTTAATGGGTGAGAAGTGGCTTTACAACCAGATGTATCACAGCGAGTTCTTCAGATGGGTGAACGAGTCTTTGATCGTCTTCGCCGTTTATTTCTTCTTCAGGATGCTTCAGGCACCCAGAAGGATCGCTGCAGCTATTACTCCGGCTCCGTTCCTCATTCTGGGAACAGCCAACTTCTTCGTATATACCTTCAGGGGACATGAGCTGATCTATAACGACATCTTCAGCTGGCAGACGGCTGCAAACGTAGTCGGAAGCTATACCTTCCCGATCATGGAGCCCGTGATGTACGTACTGGTTCCTTACATTTTATTTATCCTTTGCTGCCTCAGGATCAAGGAAGACAAGCCGGCAGTTAAGAATTTCGTGATCAGGATCGCTGTATTTGCCGTTCTCTGCGCTTTGTTCCTCGGCGGCTTCATCGTCATGATCAAGGCATGGAGCAAGGTCAACAGGGCACAGGACTGGTCAGACAAGGGCTCGAGGTTCAACGGATATCTGATGAACTTCGCGATCACAGTCGTTACTTCATTTGCCGAGACACCTGAAGGTTATTCCGTTGAAGCGCTTGACGCAATGATCAAGGATACGGGCATAGACGTTTCCGATCCGGGTTCCGCTTCCGATGATTCATCGAACATCATCGTCATAATGAACGAGTCATATACTGACGTTAAGACCTATCTCGCCATGATCGGAGGCAAGGAGGATCCTACTCCTTACTGGCATTCACTTAAAGAGAACACACTCCACGGCAAGGTTACGACTTCCGTTTACGGCGGCAATACTCCGAACTCCGAGTATGAGTTCCTTACAGGAATAACATGCGGATATCTTCCCATGGGTGCGGTTCCTTATCTGCAGTATGTTGACAGGGAAACTTATTCACTCCCTTGGGCGCTCAAGAACATGGGTTATACAACGCTTGCAATGCATCCTTACTATGCAAACGGATGGAACAGGCCTAAGGTCTATCCGAGGCTCGGTTTCGACCGTTTCATGTCAATGGACGATATGGAGTATACCGAAAAGGACATCCAGCGCGACAACTACATGACGGATTCACAGGCGTATAAGAACCTGATGAACCAGCTTGACGCCAAGCCGAAGGGACAGAAGTCGTTCACGTTCCTCGTTACCGTACAGAATCACGGCGGTTACACGGAGAACTTCACCAATTTCACTCCCAAGCCGTACGTCAAGAATCTCATAACCGGCATGGATACGCAGGTCAATACGTTCCTGACATGTCTTAATCAGAGTGACAAGGCTCTTGAAGAGCTCATTGCTTATCTCAAGACGAAGGATGAGAAGTACACCCTCATGATCTTCGGCGATCACCAGCCCAACATTTCTTCTTTCCCCAACAACTTCGGTATCGGAAAGAACTCGAGCTGGGTAACGCCTTACATCATCTGGACAAACTATGACATGGATCCTGAACTCGTAAAGAAGTATGAGAATGACGACGTCGGCATCACAAGCGTCAACTATCTTGCACTGGACGTCATGAAGGCTGCGGGGATCAAGTATCCTGGTTACTTCAAGGTCATCGACAGCATCAGGAGCGAAGTTCCCCAGATCAATACTGCAGGATACTATTCCGTTTCCCAGAAGAAGTTCTTCCAGATAGATGAGGTTAACGATCCGAAGGACCAGAAGGCTATTAAACTTTACAGGTATTTACAGTACAATGCAGCTATAGACAAGAAAGAAGGCAACTTCAGAAAATCAGTTTATACTGTGGTGAAACAAAATGGCTGAAATCTATGACGTCATAATAATCGGAGCAGGCCCCGGCGGGATCTTTTCCGCATATGAACTCGCGAAAAGGGCACCGGAACTTAAGGTTGCGGTGTTTGAGGCGGGCGGCCCTCTTGAGGACCGCAAATGCCCGATAGACGGAAAGAAGGTCAAGAGCTGCATCGGATGCAAGACGTGCGCGATAATGCGCGGTTTCGGCGGCGCGGGCGCTTTCTCGGACGGTAAGTACAACATCACGAATGACTTCGGCGGAACGCTTTACGAGCACATCGGCAAGGAAAAGGCCCTTGAGCTCATGAAGTACGTTGACGGCATCAATATGGAGAACGGCGGCGAAGGCACAAAGCTTTATACGACGGCCGGCACAAGATTTAAGAAACTCTGTCTTGAGAACAAGCTCCATCTGCTCGATGCATCAGTCAGGCATCTCGGAACTGACAAGAATTATGAGGTTTTGGGAAACATCTACGAGTATCTCAAGGACAAGATCGAGTTCCATTTCAATTCACCCGTCGGTGATCTCGCGGTAAACGAAGACGGAACCTATGATGTTGAGTGCGGCGGCGGGCATTTTGCATGCAAAAAGTGCATCGTTTCCGTGGGACGTTCAGGGAGCAAGTGGATTGAGAAGGTTTGCTCTGAACTTGATATAGAGACTTATTCCAACAGAGTCGATATTGGCGTAAGAGTTGAGCTTCCTGCAGTTGTTTTCTCCGATCTTACGTCTGCTCTTTATGAGAGCAAGATCGTATACCGTACGGAGAAGTTTGAAGACAAGGTGCGTACTTTCTGCATGAACCCCAACGGTTACGTTGTTAATGAGAATACCAACGGGATCGTCACGGTAAACGGACACAGTTTTGACGCCCCTGAGCTTCAGTCTGAGAATACCAACTTCGCGCTTCTCGTTGCGAAGCATTTCTCTGAACCTTTCAAGGATTCGAACGGATACGGCGAATCCATCGCGAAGCTTTCAAACATGCTCGGCGGCGGAGTCATCGTCCAGCGCTTCGGAGATCTCATAAGGGGAAGAAGGACCAACGATTCAAGGATCGCTGAATCGACCGTCAGGCCCACGCTTAACGCGACTCCCGGTGACCTTTCGCTCGTGCTTCCCAAGAGGATATTAGACGGCATCATCGAGATGATCTATGCATTGGACAAGATCGCTCCGGGTACCGCAAACGATGATACTCTCCTTTATGGTGTTGAAGTTAAGTTCTACAACATGGAAGTTGCGATCAACGACCGCCTTGAGACAAGATATCCGGGTCTTTACGTGATCGGCGACGGCAGCGGCGTTACGCACTCGCTGTCACATGCATCCGCGTCAGGCGTCTTTGTTGCGCGTGAGATTGCGGGATCTGACGAGTAAGACGATTACTATCACCATACACGCTAATGTGACTGCTGTTACCGCTAGTCCGCCTTCGGGTCCGAAAGCACCGCCGGTAATGATGTCTTTTGCGCCTGCGGCATGGCTTGTTCTTATCAGTGATGCGTGAGCGACGTTACCTGATACGTCAAGTCCGAAGATGTTGCCCTGAGACAGGTTCCATGCTGTGTGCATCGCGCACGTCATCCAGATGTTTCCGGTCTTAAGATAGATAAGTGCAAAGAGCACTGCGATGAGCAGCAGGTTGACTGAAGCGAGCGGTGTGTAGCCTGCGTTCAGCGAATGGAATACCGAGAACAGCAGCGACGAGAAGAATACCGCAAATGCCTTTTTGAACCTTGTTTCAAGGCGCGGGATCATGTAACCCCTGAAAAGGACTTCTTCGCTTGCGCCCTGAGGGAACCACATGAGCAGATTTACAAGGAAAACGGGGAGAAGACCGGTTGAAAAACCGAATCCCGTGATCTCTATCTGTCCGGTCAGTCTGAGGATGAGACATACCGAAGACATCATCAGAAGACCAAAAACGAGACCTGACAGATAATCCTTTACGATCTTCTTGGGATCTGACAAAGGAAGACCGGCGATGCTGAACGCTTCTTTGTAATCCTTTTTGCGGAATGTGCTCTTCGTTCTTATAATGCATGCGGTTATCATCAGCACATAAGCTATCGTCATGAGCGCCAGGAATACCGGGTTGCCCATGAAGATACCCAGTACTTCAAAGGTTTTCTTCATTACATCGGTGACGGTGGCGACGCTCTTAAGATCAGCAATGAACCGGGAATATTCGGCACGTCCCATATAGTCGATGACTACAGGAACAATGGCGATCATCTGGAAGAATCCCAGGATCATCAGAGGGTAAAGAGTTTCTCTGACCGTGAAGACAAATGTATCTGTTATCTTGTCGGCGATATCGAGCACGGTATGCTGTCCGCTCTTGGCCATGCGGATCTCTTTCGCGGTAACCGGATCGATCGAGACGGTATAGCGTTCGTTGTGAAGGAGTTTCTCTGATATCAGTACGATAACGAATGCAAGCAGAAGCGTAGAGAGTGAGGAAACTGCCATGCCCGCCATATCAGGATGTCCTGCCAGTGCATCACCGATGCCGTAGAACTGTCCGTATACGGGAAGATAAAGGTAGAACGGTTCGTGTTCGGTCGCATTCTGAATGCAGGTTACGCAGACCGAGATGAGTATCAGGAAAACGGGAAGGAAAGCCGTCTGCGCTGATACTACGGTATCGTTAATTACTGATATGAGTATGGTCGCTGCGGAAACAAAGACGGTCAGTATGATTAAATGCACGATAATAGGACCGAGCGCTCCGTGATTCCAGTAATATGGAACTGCAAGGAACGGTACCGCGAAGATGAAAGACGGTATCAGGGTCTTAAGCGTTACGCCCAGATGGTTTCCCGCTATGATGGCGCTTCTCGGTACAGGCGTCATGAGTATACCCGTAAAGGTTCCGAGCTCTTTTTGTCCTGCGATCACGTTCGTACCTGCGCTCATCGATGCATAGAGCACGACTATGAAGAGGAGAAGAGGTACAAAGGTTCTTCCGAGATTGTCTAAGAGAGGATTGCTTCCTTCTTCCTGATCAGAAAAATCCAAAGGTTCGGCAATGATCTGTGAATCAACGACATCCGGGAAAGCCCAATTGTTTTTCTCGCGCATGTAATCCTGATACTCGTGCAGATACTGATCGATAAAGTCGTTCTTCATCGAAGTGTATTCGAGCGAATTCGTACGGTAATAAGTAAGGATGTCGGGCTTTGGCAGCTCGTGGTCTTTTGAGCGTGCGCTAACTTTTTCGTCAAATCCTTCCGGGAAAACGACTGTGAGGTAAGCATCGTTTTCGCGCATCCATTTACCGTAAGTAACGAAATCGTACAAAGCGGGATTCTCTTTGTATATGAATTTGGTCCAGCCGTATCCGTCATAGTTATATTTGAAGTAGGACATGTGGCCCCAATTGGCAAACCAGTTCGTGCGCGAACCGTAATCCCTGGCCTTCATGTTGCGGTACTTCTGCATATATTGATTGTAATCTATGAATGACTGCGGAGCGTTTACTACGACAACGTCATAGACCTCGTCACTGAAAAGATGATAGGGGAACCACCACCAGAACCAGGATAAGACCATGAAAGATAAGACGGCGACGAAACCGATAGAAATGAGGAATGTTGAACCGGGCGCCTCGGCACCCATCTGGCCGTGCTTTTTGAAAAAACTTCCGGCTATGGTTCTTGCTCCTCTGAACCAGATCTTTCTGTTTCCGTTTTTCATTTCTCTTCCTTATGGTTCTCTACATAGATCTTGAAGAAAGCGTCTTCAAAATTCTTTTCGCCCGACATTTTTACCAGTTCATCTACCGTGCCTTGTGCGACTATCTTTCCGTCGACAAGGATCGCAACTTCATCACAGAGCTCTTCGGCGACGGAGAAAATGTGCGTTGAAAGAACTATACATCTGCCTTCGCTTTTGAGTTCTTTGAGATAATCAGTAACCTGTCTTGAAGTGAGGATGTCAAGTCCGTTGGTAGGTTCATCGAAGATGATTATCGGCGGCTCATGAAGAAGGCTTATCGCTATCGATATCTTTTGCTTCATTCCCGTTGAAAGCTCCGATATTTTTCTTTTTGCGAAAGGTGTAATGCCGAATCTGTTGAAAGCTTTTTCCTTGCGCTGCTTGATCTCGTTTTTCGGAATGTCATAGAGATCTGCGAAGAAATCGAAAAGATCGTCAGGAGTAGATACAGGATCGAGCTTGATCTCGGTAGTAAGGAAACCGATGAGGCTGTGTATCTTGAGAAGATCTTTTTCAGGCGACATGCCTGCGATCTCGATCGTTCCGCTCGTGGGCTTCATCAGTGTTGCGATGATCTGCATGAGCGTTGTCTTGCCGGCGCCGTTAGGACCCAAAAGACCGAATATCGTACCTTTACCGATCTCAAATGATACGCCTTTGATGGTTTCCGAAGTCTTGGTATAACTTTTATGTATATCATTTACTCTTATCATATAAGCCCTCCTTCTTGAAAGTGACTCTTAATACAAGGAAAGCGACGGCGGCGTTGATCGCCAGGACCACTATCACGTGCCAGAGTTTTTCCTGCGCCATGTAGGTTTCGCTTATAAGAGCCAGACTGTTATGCATGGGTATGAAGTATTCAAGTGTCATAGGTCTCGTACCTCTGAACATCTGAATGAAAAAATCACCTAAGAAAAATATCAAAGGCAGCTGCAGGTTGACTGTGATATCCTGCATCTTTTTAAGTGAGAATATAGTGGAGATGCATGCCGCGGTCATTACGAATACCGTGAACGGGATAGTTATGATCAGGATCAGGAGTTCAGAAGGCGTCAGCATCATTCCGAACGGAAGAAGAGACATTGCGTCGTTGCTCGTGTTCAGCCAGGATGAGAAGAAAAGGAGCAGGGCAGTGAGGTATGTCGCGCCTGATACGATCAAAAGTATGGCGAGTATCTTACCTGCGAATATCTGAACAGAAGATACGGGCGTCATTATAAGTTTTGCCCAGAAACCGCGTTCTTTTTCTGATGCGAACATGTCGCTTGCAAGTGAATACACGCAATAGTACATCATTATAAGGAGCATTCCCGGAACGATGCGTGAAGCGGATCTGTCAGCGGGAGTTCTGTTATCCATAAACTTGGTTACGGGATTAAATGAATCAGTCGAGAAAAGATTGCTTCCGATATTTGCGTAATCTCCGCCGAGCCTGTCGATAAGACTAGCCTGATAATTGTCCAGTACGCCTCGCCTGAACTGTTCGGCACGCAGCTGTCCTGTAAGAGATTCACCGTCATGACCTAAAAAGATCACTGCGTTGCTTGTAGCTTCGCTGTTTCCTTTTGCAAGTTCATTGTAATAATCGGAAACGATGTCATCGAAAGAAATATCTTCATCGCCGTCGTCTGAACCGAAATAACATATAACGGTTCCGCCTTTGAGAAGTTCTTTCATTTTTTCTTCTGTTTCAATGAACTTATTAAACTCAGAATAAGATAGATCCTTATATGTATAAACATTCGCATCTGCAGTCTCGTTCACATAGTCGTGAAACGATTTCGGAGCGCCGACTAATATGATCGGTTTCTTTGAAAAAGAACCTGTCGACATGTAGTTGATGAGAAGCGGAAATATGTTCAGGGCAAGCATCATAAGCACTGCAGGAAGCAGAAACAAAGTGACGGTCTTATGCCAGTTTGAGAATATCTTTTTCAATTCCCACCGAAAGATTGAGTATGTCTTTTTCATGAGGTAATTCTACATTAATCTGCATGAAAAATGAAAGCACCGCTTCGGATTTAAGCACGCACCGCTTTGGTAACATGCGATTTTTTGAGATAAAAAACAGCGTGTCATCACTAAATCACAACTGTTCTGAATGTGTGTAAAGTGAACAAATAAAAGGCTCGCAGCCGTTGTTTTTCTAAATAGATTTTTTTTAAAAATCGTTGACATAATTTCAGTAAAAATGTAGATTAAAGATATCCAACACAGAAATTTACACGGAGGTTCTAAGTATGGATATTGAAAAGAAAGACGTTAAGGTTGAGGTAAAGGCAGAGCCTGCAAAGGCACCTGCAGTTGCTGCTAAGCCTGTTGCAAAGAAGGCTGCTAAGAAGCCTGCTGCAAAGAAGGCTGCTGCTAAGAAGCCCGCTGCAAAGAAGGCTGCTGCTCCCGCTAAGAAGGCTGCTGCAAAGAAGCCCGCTGCAAAGAAGGCTGCTGCTCCTGCAAAGAAGGCTGCTGCTAAGAAGCCCGCTGCAAAGAAGGCTCCTGCAAAGAAGGCTGCTGCTAAGAAGCCCGCTGCAAAGAAGGCTCCTGCAAAGAAAGTTGCTGCTAAGAAGCCTGAGCTTATCTTCCAGATCGATGGTCAGGAAATCTCTGCTACAGCAATCGCAAAGAAGCTTCCCAAGGCTGGCAAGATCTATGTAGTTGCAGCTGAGAAGAAGGCTTACGACGTTGATGGTAACGGTGTAGATCTCTTCTGATTCTGAAGAACATTTAAGATTGAATTGGGGCTGTCTCAAAATGAGGCAGCTCTTTTTGTCTTGGGAGGGAGGCGGATTTCGGGTCACGGCGCGGAAGCACTTTTTGATGGTGCCTTTTTCAATGCTCGACTTCACGTCCGACTTTTTAAGGTTAAAAACTCGAGCAAAAAGTCGGTTTTTGGCAAAAACCGAGTTTCCGTCTGACTTTTCGAGGCTAAAAAGTCGAGCATCGAGTCGAGCATCGGAAAACTGTTGTGGCGGTCGGCTTTTTCGCGTGCACTCAACATTGCCGGTCGGCAGTGTACAACTCCGTGTCCAACATTTAAGGGTAAAAAACTTGGACAAAATGTTGGCTTTTTGGCAAAATCCAACTCCGCGTCCAACATTTCGGGGCTGAAAAGTTGGACAATGAGTTGAACATCAAATGGGAGCGGACGTTCCTCATGACATGCAGCAAAACAGGCGATGTCTTTTTGAGACAACGCCTTTTTTGCGTGGAAAATGTTGCCAAGTATACTTGGCAATGCTAAAATTAAAACTGCAAAGTGTACTTGGCA
>JAEEGJ010020089.1_pt1 | contig 14596 bp, 7 predicted proteins | sample 8958761 | NCBI WGS metagenome assembly JAEEGJ01 (sample SAMN16246546, study PRJNA631951) | gut metagenome | biome: gut microbiome; feature: rumen; material: RS-attached | host: Bos | place: Iran: Karaj | collected 2018-10 | reverse complement strand
ATGGCCTGTCTGGCTGGTGTGCTGGTAATCGTGAGTTACAACATGAGTGGCTGGCGCTCGTTTGCTTCGATCATGAAGAACCCCAAGAGCGATGTGATTGTGCTGTGTGTAACCTTCCTGCTTACCGTTATCTTCGACCTTACCATCGCTATCGAGGTTGGTCTGATCTGCGCTTGCTTGCTGTTCATGCGTCGTATGGCAGAGACTACCGATGTGAAGGTTATCAGCGATGAGATCGACCCAGAGGAGGAGCAGAGCGACTTCCAGCTGGGTAACCTGGAGCACCTGACTATTCCTGAGGGTGTAGAGGTATATGAGATTAACGGTCCTTACTTCTTTGGAGCAGGTAACAAGTTCGAGGAGATTATGGCCAGCTTGCGTGGTCAGCGACCCAAGGTGCGCATTATCCGTATGCGTAAGGTGCCTTTCGTTGATTCTACTGGTATCCACAACCTGACAAACTTGTGTACCATGAGTCAGAATGATGGCATACAGGTAGTACTCTCGGGTGTGAACCCAACAGTGCAGGCTGTACTCCATAAGGCCGGATTTGATAAGATGTTAGGCGAGAACAACATTTGCTCGCACATCAATATAGCATTAGAAAGAGCAAAAGAGTTGGTTTAAACACCAACTCTTTTTTTTATGCGTTCATATAAGGATTGTATTGCTGTTCGTCGCCAATGGTGGATTGTGGACCGTGGCCTGTATAAACCGTGGTATCGGCAGGCAGCGCTGCAAGCACATGCTGCAGACTGTGCATGATATCGGCATAGCTGCCACGCTCAAAATCGGTGCGGCCTATGCTCATACGGAACAGGGTATCGCCTGTAAACACCACCTTCTCTTCTTCGCACCAGAAGCTAACACCACCTGGTGTATGGCCTGGAGTACGCAGCAGCTTAAACTGGTGGGTGCCAAAGCGTATCACCTCGTCGTTGGCAAAGTAATGGCCTGGCTCTGGGTATGACAAGTTGAGCTTGATGCCTGCCATCGCCTGGAACTGGCCAGGGATATCTGTAATCAGCCACTCATCGTCGGCAGAAATCTCAGGCTTCAGTCCCCACGTGTCAAACACGGTGTTGATGCCAAAGTTATGGTCGAAATGACCATGGGTGCAAAGCAGGTGTACGGGCTTTAGCTGATGCTCGTTGATAAAGTTTACCAACGCATCGCGCTCCTCCTGATAGTAGGCACCACAGTCTATAATCACACACTCGTTGGTGTCGTCATAAACCACGTAGGTATTCTCCTGCAGGAGATTAAAGCTGAAGGTTTTTACGTGTAGCATTATAGGGGCAGATAGATAACGTATTTTTCCTTAAACCACTCTTCGCTGAAGAACTGCGAGATCTCTGTGGCTTCTACAATCTTATGATAGGGCTGCAACTCGGCCTGCAAATCACCACCCTTCAGGCATATAACGCCATTAGGCAGGGCATTCTTGGACGAGCCAAGCGGCGAAGCCGAGCGCTGCTGAGTCTTGGAGATGTTCTTGCGCATCAGCTTTACAAGGTCGGGGAGGGGCATCACGGCACGACTCACAATAAAGTCGTACTTATCCTTTTCGTCCTCGCCACGCAGATGGGTTGGCTGGCAGTTCTTCAAGCCAATGGCATTGCATACCTCCTGGGCCACACGAATCTTCTTGCCTGTGCCATCAATCAGCTTGAACTGGCACTCTGGAAACAGAATGCTCAGGGGCACACCAGGAAAGCCGCCTCCTGTACCAAAATCCAGGATGCGTGTACCTGGACGGAAGTTAATTATCTTGGCGATGGCCAGTGAGTGGAGCACGTGGTGCTCGTAAAGCTGGTCGATATCCTTACGTGATATCACGTTAATCTTGGTGTTCCAATCACGATAAAGGGCATCAAGGGCATCGAACTGCCGGCGCTGTTCGTCGCTCAGCTCTGGGAAATATTTCTGAATAATCTCTGCTGTCATTGTACTGATTTGATAAATGCGGGTTTTACAAATTTCTTAAGCTGGTCATAGGTAAGTACCAACTCGATAGTGCCTAACTCCAACGAGGCAATCTCGGAGGGGTTGAAAATAAAAGTGATGGTATTATCGCTCACAATAAAGTTCTCGGGTACGTACATTTCTACCTGATCCAGATAGCCTTTCTCCTTCAACTGTTCAAGGTCCTGTGTCTCTGTCTTCTCCATGAGTGCCTTCAGCAACACGGGGGGCAACTGGGTTTCGTAGCCATCCACAAACACATCCTTCATCCTGATTTCTTTAGCTGTTTCTGTATTGAAATTAAGGGGGATAAGCTGGTGGATGCTGTTGGCATGGCCCTCGCTATAGTCGATAGTGGCCAGATAGGCCAATGTGCGCTTCGAGGTTTGTTCGGTAGTGGCATTGATAATGTAATGGAACTCGTACCACGAACGCTTGGTGGTATCGGCACGATCGGCATTGTAGAGGGGCAGCATGTTGGTTTTATAACTCATGGTGTAGGCCTCGGCAAACTGGTCCATGGCACCTTGCATGCCCATGTCGGCCTGATTAAAGAGGCGATATACCACAGCCTCGTTAATCTTCTGTCCCACCTCGCCACTCTCTTTGGTGGCGCAGGGCAGTTTTAAGCTTACACTGCACACGGGCGATAACTCTTCGTTTGACAGACGTATGGTTTTTTCCGACTCGATCATCTCGAAAGTCAGTTTGCCTTCGTCATCATTTCTGCAACCCGTAAAAACGGTGAGAATAACGAAAATGAGTATGTATTTGAGTTGGTTTGTCATACTTTTGCACTTATTTTTGCGCAAAATTACACTAAAATCTCGAAAATAGCAAATTTCTCATAAAAAATCACTAATTTTGCAGCCGAAATAATAAAAGAATCATTAAAACCAGAATGAATTCACAGAGTACGCCCGTACATATCAGGTTGTGGCATAAAGACTTTTGGTTGATGGCCATCGCCAACTTCTTGTTGGCAATGACGGTCTATATGCTCGTACCTACTATGCCCCGCTGGCTGATGGATGCCCAGCAGTTCTCGGCTCAGGATGCAGGTATTGCTATGGCTGCATTAGGAGTAGGACTGTTTGCACTTGGTGCATTCATATCTTATATGGTTCAGCACTATCGTAGAAACTTAGTGTGCATATTTGCCGTGCTGATTGAAGCACTATTGATTACAGCCCTGTATTATATAGATGGTTTGCACATGCGTGTGGCCGACCCTATGGTGGTTTTTGTGCATCGCTTTGCACAAGGTGCTGTGTTCGGACTGGCCCAGATGGTGCTGACGAGTACGCTGATTATCGATACCAGCGAGTCGTTCCAGCGTACTGAGGCTAACCACTCGGCTGCCTGGTTCTCGAGGTTTGCCCTGAGTATGGGTCCTATGGCAGGTTTGCTTATTGGGCGCATTGCTGGCTTCCACTATGTGCTGTTGGCAACCATGGCTTGTGCTATGGCAGTGGTGGTACTGGTGTTGCTGGTAAACTTCCCCTTCCGTGCGCCTCAGGACGATATCCCTACTGTTAGTTTGGATCGTTTCTTCCTGCCTCATGGATTTCCCCTGTTTGTAAACCTGCAGCTGGTAACCTTGGCAGTGGGCATTATCCTGTCAGTAGTGATGATAGAGCAGTTCTACTCGATGATGATGGTGGGCTTTGCTGTGGCCATCTTGTCGCAGCGCTTTGTATTCAAGAATGCTGAGCTGAAGAGCGAGGTGGTAACAGGTCTGATACTGATGGGTGTAGCCCTGCTGATGATGATCACACGCCATTTGCCTATCGTGATGTATGCAGCCCCGCTGTTTATTGGTATGGGTGTTGGTTTGATAGGTTCGCGCTTCCTGCTGTTCTTTATCAAACTGAGTCGCCATTGTCAACGTGGCACCTCGCAGAGCACCTTCCTGTTAGGCTGGGAGAGTGGTATCGCATGGGGTGTAGGCGCAGGTGTGGCTATTTTCCAAGGCAACGTTACAGCCGCGCTGATAGCTGCCTTGGTGCTGGTAATAGCTGCTTTGGCTATGTACCATTTTACCCACAACTGGTTTACAAACAACAAAAACAGATAATTACCCTCGACACAATGCTGCGTAGGGGCATGTTTCGCAACGATGCTGGTCGTCAGTTGGCACAAAAGCCATCTGGGCATTATAGATATCGTCCAGCTGTTGGCGTAACAGCGTGATAAACTCATCCGAATAATCTGCTATATCAGTGATGGCTTCCTTACCAATCTTCAAGGTAGGGTCGTAGTCCTCGCTACCTGCATGCTGAATAAACAGCAGGCATGGCGACACCATCTGTGGCGTCTTGTTACGTACGATATGGGCGTAGAGCAGGGTTTGTAGGAAGTAATCGCTATGGTCTTTGATGGCCTCCTGTGAGAAGATGTCTGCCACATCGGGCATGGCCTTCATCTGGCGTGAACCTGTCTTATAATCTACCACACGGATACGTTCCAGTCCTGTTTCAGGATCGGTAATACTATCCAAACGGTCGATGATACCAGCAATATACTGATTGTTCAGGGTGATGTTAACAGGCTTTTCGAGCCCCAGGATGCTGAATGGCGCCAAACGGCGATCGCACTCTAACAGCTGGCGCAGGTACTTGATAATTACCTCGCGATTAATAAGCTGCAAACCATCGAGTGGGGGCAGTGGGCGTGAGGCATCGTGGATATGGAAGAACTCCTGCTTGATGGCCTCATCAACCACTCGTTCTATCGTTACCTCTTCCTTCAGCAGATCGTCGATAGCCATTGTTGTGATGGTGGCTTTGGTTGCTACCAGATACTGGTATACCAATTGCGCGGCTTTGTGGAAGATGTTACCAAACAAACGGTTGTCAATCAAATCGTCCTCTGTGTTGTCGGGCTCTTTCAGCTCGCACACATAACGATAGAAGAAGCGCAGTTGGCAGCGCAGATAGGTGTTGATGGCTGTAGGACTGATGCCGCCTGCATCTTTGGCAAAACGGCGCTGTAGTTGACTCATCACCTCAGGCGTCTTGTTAATAGCCTGAGGGGCATGGAGCTGGGGTGTCTGTCCTGCTTTCAGGGTCTGGAACGTAATAGGAATCTTGTTCTCAACCATCAGTTGCAGCATAAAGCGCGACATCTCGGCTGTTTTACCATCGCTGGTGGCATTGTTATAAAGAATGGTTACATCTTTTGCACGTTGCAGCAAACGATGGAAATAATGCTCATAGATAGATACCTTGTAATCGATGGTGGTCAGTCCGTAGGCCTTACGCAAGGCGTAGGGGATAAACGAAGTATCGTTAACGCCACGTGGCATGTTACCCTCGTTGCATGAGAGCAGTAGCACATGATCGAAGTCGAGGTTTCGCGTTTCGAGCACACCCATCACCTGGATACCTTCGGCAGGTTCGCCATGGAAGGGGATAGAGGTGGTTGATATCAGCTGTACAATCAGGCGTTGTAGTGTTATCACATCCACCTTCAGTACGCCACTATCCACTAAACCGCTTAATCTGTTAAGCAAGGTGTACATGCGGAAAAGACTCTCTGTATCGAGTGGCGAGTCGATAATAGGACTCTTTGAGGTAGCGATGGTTTGCGTAAGACTGATGAGCCAGTGCAGTAAGGGCTGGATATCAGTATAGCGTTGGCTGGCAAAATCGTCGGGCGTCAGTGTGGCGTAAGGATGGCGCTTGATACTTTCAACCCATCTACGTGCAAAGGTCTGCTTGCGCAGCGAGTAGCCATGCACCTGCATGTTGATGAGTGTGTTGATGAGCGAGGCTATAGATGTTTGTCCTAGTGGATAACCTGTGGTGATATTGATTTTATCAACATTCTTAGGCAGACAATGGATAACCGTTTGCAGCAAGCCCTCGTTGCAAAGCACAATGGCTGTTTTGCGACCATCGTTAATGCGATCGGCATCCAACCATTCGCTGATGTAACGGGCCTGGATATTCTCAGTAGGGGCCGAAATCAGGTTGATATGGCATGGTGGCACCTCATCTGTATCCTGATAGAAAATGGCTTTGCCCTGTTTTTCCAATCTGCTGAAGAGTGTTTGCTCAACCTTCTGCAACAGGTTGAAGCCGATAAATACATAAGTATCGTATTCAAACTCTAACGTTTCGTCCGTTGCTACCTGGCGATAGAGGGCGCCCTCGTAGGCCAGTTGCTTCTCGGCCAACTGCTGGTTGTAAGCATGATAAATCTCGCCAATATGGCTCCACAGGCGTAGGAATCGCTCTTTCAGTTCGGTATTATGATCCTCCGAGAAATTGCTGAAAAAGCGCTTAATCATCTCGCGCTGCTCTGGGGTGAGATACGAGGTGTCGTCGAGCTCGTGTATGTCGCGCAGGTTAGCCAGCACCTTATCGGCAGGCGCCATATTCTTATCCAAATCGTCGAAGTCGGAAAGCAACAGCTGTCCCCAACCATAAAAATGATCGAGCGTCTCGTCGATACCTGTACAGGCGGTAAACACACGATGCAGTTCGCATACCAGCAGGATAGGGTCGGCCACCTGCAGTTTAGAGTGCGAACGGAACAAATCGCTGATGGTAATATAAGCAGGGCTCCACAGGGGCTTTTGCGCCAAGCGTGCCAGGTGCTCGTTAAGGAACAACGATGCACGCTTGTTAGGGAACACCACAGCTACTCGTGATAGATTGGTGCCATATCTGGAAAGCAGGTCTTCTGCTACATGTTCAAGGAAACTCTTCATACTTCTTCTATCTTATTACTGTAAACGTACCACAGGTAGCCTTTGATGTTTTGGTGTCCCATCGACTGCAAAAGGTCCATATAACGACGTACCTGGTCATGGTATTCTGGGTTTGGATGGCCGAATTTAAAGTCGACCACAATCCACTCGTTACCATCTGTCATCACACGGTCGGGGCGATGCTCCTTAACCTCGCCATCTTCAACAGAGAGAATGGTACACTCGTTAAAGAGCGTCCAACGCGACGAAAACCACGAGGCTACACGTGGGTCGGCCAGACGTTTACGCAGCATGGTGGTAATCTTCTCGGCAGTCATCTCCTCGTCGTACAGAATACCCTCGAATTGCAAACGCTGCAGGGCTTCTGGAATATCCTTCTCTGTCTGGATGGTAGAGAAGATTTCGTGCAATACGCTACCAGCTTGGATATAGCGGTGTTGCTGATCCAGCTCGTCGCCCTCGATAAAGTCGCGACTACGATTACTCTGACGGAAGTTTACTTTACTTTCGAAGTTGCGGATGGCCACATGCACGGCCTCTGACTTCTGCAGGAAGGGGTTCTTGCTGGGTTCTTTTTCTTTCTGCTCAGTCTCGCCAACAGTGAACGAACCCATCGAGAATACAATCGCTGCGTCATTGTTCTCCATACCCTCCAACTGGGCATCAGGCATATCGCCAGCCACTAAAGGCAGACAGAGTTCTATCAAGGCCGAACGTGAGTTCTTAACGCCACGCTTACCAATCACAAACAAACTCTTAGCGGCACGAGTAAAGGTCACGTACAGCAGATTCAGATTGTCTACCATGTTCTGCAGGTGCTCGTGCAGGTAATCACCTTCGTAGATGGTGCCTAACATTGCCTTCTGACTATAGTCGATAGGCACAATGGTCAGATCGTTGAAAGGTGCCTCGTTAGGTTGGCACCAGATGATGTTATCAGTTGTTTTCTCCAAAGGCCAGTCGCAAAAGGGGATTATGACGTGGTCGAACTCCAAACCCTTTGATTTGTGGATGGAGATCAGACGGATACCATTGGTTTCATCGCTCTGGATAGTCTTCTTGCAAAGCGACTCTTCCCATTCAGTCAGGAATGCCTGGATATCTGTGGTATTTTCGTTGACATAGTTGGCCAACTGGTCATAGAAGGCACACAGGTATGCACCTTGCCCCTCTAAGCGGTGTAACTCGAAAATGGCATAAATCTTCTCAGCCAGCTCGTAGAGTGGTAAGGTTAAGAGCTCATCAAAGTGGGCAATATAAGCCTCGGGTAGGTAGGCATCGAGGTCGGCACCTGCTATCATAAACTCGTTATCACTCAGTTCTTTGCCCTGAACGGTGCAGAGCCAGGTTTTAACAATGGCTGCCTTGGTAAGTTGGTCGTCGGGCGTTAGCAGGAGTTGCAATGCCTGAATCATCAGGCATACAGCACTCGATGCATCTAAGCGGAACGCCTCATCGCTCACAATGCTTACTGAGGGCAGATGCTCCAGAAAATACTGGGCAATAATGGGTATATGGAAGTTATAGCGCACCAGAATGGCGATATCCTTCTGACTAACGCCTTGGCCGATGAGTTCGCTCACGTTTTCAGTCATGTGGGCAAGTACCTCTTCCTGATACTCTTCATTAGGCAACAGTTCTATGGTAATCTTGCCTTCTTGTGGCTTGCTCTCTGGAACCTGCTGGGTTACGTCGGCATAGGCCTTCTTTAGCTGGTCGCGTTCATTGCAGTTCAACTCCTCGAGTGCTGCATACTCTAAGTTAGCAGCATGGGTAAAGAACTGGTTGTTGAAATCGATGACGTTACGCGTAGAACGGTAGTTGGTTGAGAGTGATTTAATCTCCATGAGCATGGCATTAAACTGCTGCTCGATACCATTCAGCAAGCGCCAGTCGCCTGAGCGCCAACGATAGATACTCTGTTTTACATCGCCCACAATCAGATTGCTGCCATCGTCATGACTCATGGTTTCTGAAAGCAGCACCTTGAAGTTCTGCCACTGGATGGTAGAGGTGTCCTGGAACTCATCAATCATCACGTGCTTGAGTTGGGTTCCTATCTTTTCGAAGATAAAAGGCGAGTCGCTGCCATCAATGAGCGAGTGAAGCAGTTGCTGGGTGTCGCTCAGCAAAAAGCGGTTATCTGTCTCGTTAATCTCGCGTACCTTTTTCTCAATGCTGCTTAGCAGGCGCAGCTGGTTGAGATGACGCAAGGTGAGATTGGCCGACTGGAATATTTTCCATTGCTTTTCTTGTGCCTCTACAGCACATTTCAGTATCTGTAGTAGCGATGCCTCAACCACATTCAGCACGGCATCGCGCTGTGGGTGGGTCTTGGGGCACCACTTCTCGATATTCTCCAAATGATTATTCACCGTTGCTGTGATAATGCTTGGATCGAAAGTGCCCTTACGGAGCTTGTTGAAGAAACTGGCGATGCCTCGCTGCTTACTCGACAGATCGTCTGCACTCAAACCTTCGCCTTCGAGGGTGTCGAAGAACGATTCGCCAATCTCTTTCATATAGCCCTCGGCTGACTTCTTCAGCTCGCGCAGGGTGGTGGTATAGTTCTCAAAGAATCCTTCCTCGCCCATCTTCTGCTCGAGGGTGAGGCTCACCTCTTTATAATAGTCCTTAAAGATGTTCTGACCAAACTTCTTAATCTGTGCAATCACGTTCCATGACTTGTCATCAGAGATATTCTCCATGATGTACTTCAGAATCCATTGCAGCATCACATCTGTTGTAGTCAGATCTTCAATCAGCTGGTCGACAGCCAACTCTTCCACCTGATAATCGTTCAATCCAATACGCAGGTTGGTGGTCAGGTCGAGTTCGCGTGCCATATTGCGTAGCACACTCTGAAAGAACGTGTCGATGGTCTCCACACGGAAATAGTTGTAGTTGTGGGTCAGGTTGTTAAGTGCCAACCCGGCTCGCTCGCTGATGACCTCTGGCTTAAGACCAGTCTTTGTTTGAATGTTCTGCAGATATTTGTCTGATTCCGGCAACTGTTTCCAAATACCATATAGCTGACTGAGAATACGCATCTTCATCTCCTCGGTAGCCTTGTTGGTAAAGGTTACTGCCAGGATGTTGCGATAGCTCTGCGGATTCTCTACCAGCAGACGGATATATTCGGTGGCCAGGGTGAAAGTCTTACCACTTCCAGCACTGGCTTTATATACGGTGAGTGATTTCTGTGTTTCGTTTACCATCTTCTGAATAGTTCAAATTCCACCTCTACACCAATACGATCGAAGTGGGTGTTACGGAAACTGGCAAAGGCACCAACCGAGATATACCTGTTGGTAAAGCCATAGCCTAATTCGTAGTAGGGGCGCGAATCCTGCAGCAATACGCCGCTCAGATAGAAGCGCTCTTTCTCAATATATTTTCCCAGGTAGGGAATCCATGTGGCCACCAACATGGGTGATTCGTACGACACGTTACCACGCAGATAATAATCTGACAGGTTGTACACACGACTACGTAGCAGTTGGAAGTTTCCGCTCCAGTCGTCGTCCCATCCTTCGGGCAGATTCTCGTCGCGGAAGTTAGCGAAGTCCACAAACAGGTTGTCCTTCTTGTTGGTATAGAAACCTGCACCAGCACGCATGTTAAGCAATCGCAAGCCCGGAATCTTCTTCTTCCACTGGGCATCAAACTCCCAGCGCTCGTATTCCAAATCCGACTTGTTAACACCCTTCACGCCTCGCTCGTAATCTACCGAGAGAACGGGGCCACGATTCAGCCAAGGCGAGAACTTCAGACCGATGCTTGGTGCAAAGCTTCGATATTCTGTTGGCATGTCGTAACACTTCATCAACTCTTTGTTAACAGCCGAACGGCGATGGTATATGAAACCTGTTTCGATATCCAACCAGTCGAACACCATGATATTGTTGATGATGCTGAAATGCTGGTCCTTGAACTTGTCCATATCCGTATTATCGAAGTTGATGGTGTCCTGATGGGCAGCGTTAATCACATCCATTACCGTAGATGTGCTGATACGGTTGCCATTACCAAACACAACCTCGGTATATCCGTTACGTTTTGGGTTGTACGTCATACGGAGTGGTGCCGTAAAGTAGAACTGGTGCTCCTTGAAGGTGTAACCAAACGTGGGGTTGAGCGTTAGATAACGGTGAGCCGAGAAGTTGTACTGCGAACGGAAGCGCATCTTATAACGCACACCACGGGAATGACTGTAACTTACGTACATCGGGTTGATGATAGGCGACATACTGAAGTTGGCTTCCTCCGATTCTGCCTTGATAGGTGTAACCAGGTTCTCGCCAATGGTGTCCCAGAAAATCTTCTTCCAGAGTCGCTGTTTCTTGGGCAGCGTGTCTTGTGCCATCGAGTCCTGACGGTTTTTCTGATCGTAGGTCTCGTATATCTGCTTGTCGGTTTCTGTAAGTGTTATGGGACGAACCTCATCCATCAGATCCCTGCTATCCATCCTTTCTACAGAATCGGGTAGCGTCTTGTCGCAGTTATAGTTGGCATCGAACAGAGCCGAAATCCTGTTGCCCATGAACCGGAACGTAGCTGCTGTGGTGCATTTGGCAGGCATGATAGAGCGTCCGCCTTCTTCGCCTTGCGTAATCTCTGTGCGGAAGGTGAGCATATCATACTCGCCATTCAGCAGTGTTCGGATAATACGCCCGGTGTTGGTGTCGACGATGGCATAACCATTCAGCAACTGCGTGTTGTATATCTTCGGACGGAATTCCAGACGAGTGGTGCCGTCGTGCTGAAGCTTCTGGGTAAAACGGTAATACCTGCGATTGCATTTGTTGAAGGGTGAGAGCATGTGCCCATCGTACAAGTCGATATCGTAGATGTTGGGCGTCATGTAGTCGAGCAGGGTAGGGAGTGCCTTACGGTTACGACGGATGGTGCCTGATAGCAACTGGTTGGTGATGTCGTAATCGTGCGCATTTGCAAATACTACTTTGCTGTACGACTCACGGATATAATCTCTCTCATCCTTGGCCATCACATACATCGAGGGGATGAGCCACAGTATGGCATTGCGCTTATCCACATGGTATCGGAACTTGGCGTACACCTGATCCTCAAGGCTGTCGATGGCTGTTGTATTGGCCTGCTGGTAATTGTAGATACGATTCAAGATATTCAGCGAATCCCGTTTGTTGCTCGCTGATACACTCATGACCATACTCGTAAGTATGGCGGCCAGTAGTGTTTTGGTGAATAGTTGATCGTATCTCAAAGTTTTTACTCTTTTTTAATCCAGTTTTTCTTTCAGGTATTTACCTGTCAGACTCTCTTTGCATGTCACCACTTGTTCGGGCGTTCCTGCTATCACTAGGTTACCACCCTTATCGCCGCCATCTGGTCCTAAGTCTATCACATGGTCGGCACATTTGATGACCTCCATGTTGTGCTCAATAATCAGAATGGTATGGCCTCGTGTTATCAGGGCCTCGAAGGCTTTCAGCAGGCGCTGTATATCGTGGAAATGCAGACCAGTGGTAGGCTCGTCGAAGATAAAGAGCGTGGGCTCCTGTTTCTCCTGTCCGATAAAGTAGGCCAGTTTTACACGCTGGTTCTCACCACCAGAGAGCGACGATGAGTTCTGGCCCAGTTTGATGTAGCCTAAGCCCACATCCTCGAGCGTCTTCAAACGCTTAACGATGACGTTCTCGCCACCCTCTTCAAAGAATGTGATGGCCTCTGAGATAGTCATATTCAGTACATCATCAACACTCTTGCCACGATAGTTTACATCCAGAATCTCTTTCTTAAAGCGATGACCATGACACGCCTCGCACTCCAGTACTAAGTCGGCCATAAACTGCATCTCTACCGTGATGGTACCTGCACCCTTACACTCCTCGCAACGTCCACCATCGGTATTGAACGAGAAGTATTGTGGCGTAAAGCCCATTTGTTTGGCCAGTGGTTGCTGGGCATACAGCTCGCGAATAGCATCGTAAGCCTTTACATATGTAGCAGGGTTAGAGCGTGTACTCTTGCCTATGGGGTTCTGATCTACAAACTCAATATGCTTGATAGCCTCTACGTCACCATCCAGTCCCAGATATTCGCCTGGTGCGTCGCAAGCCTCGCCAATGCGTCGTCGCATGGCTGGATACAAGATGCCTTTGATGAGGCTCGACTTTCCTGAGCCTGATACGCCTGTTACCACAGTCATCACGTTAAGAGGTATCTTTACATCGATACCTTTCAGGTTGTTCATACGAGCACCTTTGATGGTGATGAATCTGTTCCAAGGACGACGCGATGGGGGCACAGGAATCTCTTCCTGGTGCAACAGGTATTTTACTGTGTAGCTCTTTGGCCACTTGGTGAGCGAGGCTTTGTTTACCTCTTTGGCATCGCCATCAAACACAACCTCACCACCCAGGCGTCCTGCATCAGGACCAATATCTATCAGGTGATCGGCAGCACGCATGATATCCTCGTCGTGCTCTACTACAACCACCGTATTACCTAACGATTGCAGCTCCTTCAGTACGTGAATCAAACGGTCGGTATCTCTCGAGTGCAAGCCAATACTGGGCTCGTCGAGGATATACAATGAGCCAACCAGCGAACTACCCAGCGATGTACACAGGTTGATACGCTGACTCTCACCACCCGAGAGCGAGTTCGACAGACGGTTGAGGGTAAGATAACCCAGACCTACATCGAGCAAGAACTGCAGGCGACTCTTGATTTCTGTTAACAGACGCTTTCCAATCTCGGCATCGTGCTGGTCGAGCTCCAAGCGCTCAAACCACTCCTTTACCTTTACTACTGGCATTTGCACCAGGTCGGTAATGCTGCGTCCGCCAATCTTTACGTAATCGGCCTCGGGTTTTAAGCGTGTGCCATGACACTTTGGACAAGTGGTCTTGCCACGGTAGCGTGCCAGCATCACACGGTATTGTATTTTGTACTGATTCTCCTGAACCATCTCGAAGAAGGCATCGATACATGGACGTTCCTTCTTGCCTTTATCCGAGGGTAGTCCGTGCCACAGCCAATCCTTCTGTTTCTGAGTCAGGTTCATGTATGGCTCAAAGATGGGGAAATCATCCTTGGCCGCGTGGCGACAGAACCAGTCGAGCCACTCTTTCATTTTCTCGCCATGCCAACAAACCACACAACCATCGTAAACAGACAGGGTGGTGTTGGGGATGACTAATTTCTCGTCGATACCAACAATACGTCCAAAGCCCTGACACTCAGGACAGGCACCTGCTGGCGAGTTGAACGAGAACATCTGGTCGGTAGGCTCTTCAAAGGTCATACCATCAGCCTCGAACTTCATCGAGAAATCGTAGAAGATGGTAGGTGGGAATAGCAAGCGCAACTCACCATGACCTTCGTAGAAAGCAGTCTCGGCTGAGTCGACCAAACGGGCAATCACATCCTTGGTGTCGTCCACACTCATGCGGTCGATGACCAGATAGATATTCTCGTCGTCGAACTTACCAGCTGCCAGATAATCATCTATTCGTTGGAAATCATTGTTTACGTAGATGCGGGCATAACCTTCCAACTGGTAGGTCTTAAGCTGTTGCTCCATAGATCGCCCTTCGCGCAGATGGATGGGGGCCATCACTACGAATCGGGTGCCTTTCGAGAACTCCAGCATCTTCTGTACCACATCCTCGGTAGAGTGCTTCTTCACCTCGCAACCACTGATGGGCGAATAGGTATGACCTATGCGGGCAAACAGCAGGCGTAGATACTCGTAAATTTCTGTGCTGGTGCCCACGGTGCTTCGTGGATTCCTTGATATAACCTTCTGCTCGATAGCGATGGCAGGCGGTATGCCGCGAATGAAATCACACTCAGGTTTGTTCATTCTTCCAAGGAACTGTCGGGCATAGCTCGACAAACTCTCTACATAACGGCGTTGGCCTTCGG
>JAEEGJ010020088.1_pt1 | contig 14597 bp, 6 predicted proteins | sample 8958761 | NCBI WGS metagenome assembly JAEEGJ01 (sample SAMN16246546, study PRJNA631951) | gut metagenome | biome: gut microbiome; feature: rumen; material: RS-attached | host: Bos | place: Iran: Karaj | collected 2018-10 | reverse complement strand
ACAGATATGCGGAAAGCTCTGTCTGAGGCGTGATCGGATATCCGAAGAAATGACGGCAGCCTGCCTGGATAGCAGCCTCGCCAAGTGCCTCATTTCCTTTCATTAAAACTTTCTCTGACATGATTTTTCTCCTATGATTATTTTATTCATATATGATGTAATCTAAGGCTTCCCCTTGAGGGGAAGCTGTCAGCGAAGCTGACTGATGAGGTGTAATCTTTAAACTTTAACACTTCACCTCATCCGGCACTTCGTGCCACCTTCTCCTCAAGGAGAAGGCTTGCCGACTTTACTTAGGTGACGATGTGGACGTTTTTCTTTGTCACATCTATCTGATATCTCAGTCACGCTCTACCGTGATACATACATCAGGACACATAGTTGCACATGACTTGCAGCCCGAGCACTTTGCGGGATCTGTCATATGTGCGGGATGATAACCCTTGACATTAAGTCTGGACTTATCTAACTCAAGCAGGTGCAGGGGACATGCATTAACACACATCTCACAGCCCTTACAGAGCGATTCGTTAATAGTGATCTTTCCCATCTTCAAACCTCCTTAATCTTAAATCCTCATAATTTTCAAAACAATAATCAGACCATATATCATCTTTAAAACCTGATACTAAATCATTATTATAACATTTCTTTTATAAAAATACAAGAAGTTTTTTAATTTTTTATTTTGCGAACCATTCATCCATGATCCTATCAAGATTTTCGAGGTCGTAATATGCTGAGTAATCATAAATTATGCTTCCGTCAGCTTTAATAGTCAGCTTAGGTTCGATCGGGACATCTATATTACAACCATTTTCAGCGTCCTCAACACCCTCATGAGCTGAAATGCAATATGAGCTGCTCATAGAAAACACAGTTCCGTCAGGCTGAACCATGCCCAATACGTTACAAGATCCGCCGCCGCTGGGCTCGCCTATCAATACAGCACCTGCCTCCTGCATCATCATCGGGAACTCATTTCCACATGAAAAAGCTGCTTTCGTGGTTAATACTCCGTAATTAAAACGGTCATATATTTTATCTTTATCGTCAAATACGCCGTCAAGATTGAAGTCTGCTTCAACTATGCGCAGAGGTGTCCAATCATTGATCTCATTATAACCGTTTATTATATTATTACCTGTGGTAATACCTGTGATAAATCCCAAAATATCCGTATTCCCACCGGAATTTGCCGTAAGATCAAAAACAATATTCTCTATTTTAGGATTTGCGGACGCTTTCTTAAGTCCCGCTACAGTTACGCCGACAGGATCCTGCGGAAGCTCACCTCCTTCGAGGAAGTATTTTTTCCATCCATCTTCATCATATGTAAAGCTTACAAGTCTTATGAAGGCTGTATTATCATATTCAAGATAATAGTTTTTCCCCCATAACGAACTACCTTCAGACAAAAGAATACGATACATTGATATGGTTTTATTGAAACCGGCATTCATAAGTAGTTTCTTTAATTCGGCTGCATCGGTATTATCAACAAGCGCTATAATTTTATAGAATATCGAATCGGATACGTCAGTCGGAACAGTATGTCCGTTATCATCCAGATATACAAAAAACAATTTATTCAATGCCTGATAGTATTCTGCCGTATCTGTCGATTGCAATCCTGCAAGTATGGCCCTTGTTTCATCACTATACTCGAGTAAAGCCGTGTAGAAACCTTTTTCCTTTATATCTTCGGCCAATAATGCAACACTTGGATGACCGTATAAATTGTCAAATATAAAGCAAAGCTCCTTAAAGGTCTCATCTGCGATATCTTTTGGACGTTCTTTACTTACAAACATTTTCTTTATGGTAAGGGAATCGCTTAACTCCCTTAAATGGTTTATTTCACCTATGAAGTCCGCGAAAACATATCTTCCGTTCCACCCCAACGTACCTCCGGTCGGTTCGCTCCTTAAATTCGAAGCAAGAGACAGAGATATATAAATATCATTTTCATCCGGGATCATTTTTAACCCGTATTTTCCAAGATCGAATACAGCTGTCTTTCCCGTTTCTTTATAGTCCGAAACCACTTCCCTGCCAAACCGGCAATAAGATACAGCGGAAGACGGATCATATCTATTAAAGAATTCCCAGTTATCCGAAGAAATTGTTCCTGCTCCGGTATCAAAAACAGCCTCTATCCTGTTTTTATTTGTAATTACGGTTCTTCCAAGCTCATCTGTACTATATGAATGATCAAACCCTAAAAATTCATAGAAGCTTTTTATTCCTATATAAGGTATATTGGGCTCATCACTGTAAAATCTAAGCTTAAGCGAGTCCACATTTTCCCCACCCGTTTTTACATTTACATTTTTGTCGATAAAATCAACACTTTGGGAAAGATTTTTCTTTAATTTCTTTATCTCGGCACTTGAAAGCCCGATCTTTTTCAGGTATTTTACAGCACATTTAGCAAGATTGCGTGTGCTCAGGTCTTTTTTCTTGTCTTTCTTTGAGAATGTAAAAGCACTCTTCAAGGTCTTTTCAAAATTCCCGTTTATTATAGCTTCATAAGCCGGATCATCTTTCTTTAAACCGTAATAATTGTAAAATGAAAGCATATAATCATCTACAACCTCAAAATATTCCGCACCCATAAGGCATTCAAGGATTGCTGACACAAAACCGGCACGATCCTTTCCTTCTTTACAATGGATTGCATAGATACCGGGATTTTCAACCATGAAGCGAAGTCCCTCGGCAAGCATATTTTCAAATTCTTCTGATTTATAATCCATGCTTAACGGGATCTCAAAAGTTTTAACTGTAGAATAATATGTCTCGGAATATCCTTCATATTCTTTTACGGAATCCTGCGTATCGGTAAGATTTAATATTACGTTAACTCCAGCTTCTTTTATGGCATTGTCGGCATACTTATTACGATTAATGGACGGATCTATGGGCGATGAAGTACGATAAAGTATACCCAATCCCATACCCGTTGTATTTACCTGTCGGAAATTGGCAAATTCCTCGTCTAACAGATCGGGATATTCGTCCCTTATGTCGGATGATTTAATCTGTCTTATTAAATACTCATCGGCGTAACCGCCCTTCTTTTTAAGCCAAACAGATACCTTAACCGGTTCCGATGTACCTTCGGGAAAATTCCATTCAAATGTTCCATCCTCCGACACAGTCTTGGTCGCCAAGCCGTATTCTGTGGCAAAGCTGCCCATATTTAAGGCAAGCCGGAGATATTGTTTGTCTTCACTCACAATAAGAGCAAGCTTTCCCGAATCAACATCCGAATATGAACTCACAACCGGAAGACTGAATTTTTTTCCGAGAATCTTGACCTTTACTATATCTCCGTATTCATAACCTGCATCAAAAAACTCTTCATTTGTTATTGAAAGATATATGTTTCCGTACTTGTCGATGTATGAAGGCTCTGTTACACCTCTGACAAGCGTGGGTTCCGATGATCCGGCATCATAGATTCCCATAACGCCAGAACTCCGGCCCCCGCTGGCGAGGACCGGAATATCGGTGTTGGGAAATACCATGATAACGATCATCAAAGCAATCAGTATCCTGCTTGCAACATTCTTTTTCATGATGATTTTCCTCCAAGACAGGAAACAATTCCCGTCCTAATTATTTTTTAACGTTCTTAGCTTCTGATACGGCGCTTGTTGAAACTTCGATAACCGGACGTAAGCCGTATGTTAACTGAAGTCTGGTAGTGCATTCTGAACCGCTGGCGTCTATGCCGCCCTGAGGGGAAACATAAAGCATAAATTCGTCACCGGTGCCGGGTGAACGGAGCCACCATCCACTGTATTTTCCGCTTAAAACATCCTCAGGATACCCGATTTCCTGGTAGAATTCACGTGAGAAGTAGATGAATCCTTCAAGTATCAAGCCTTCCTTATTCTTATCCGACTTAGCTATTGCATTTGAAGGCAGTGCGCAAAGCTTCCAATTATAGCATTCAAGATTGTTCTTCTGTGTAAAACCTTCTCCTGCAAAGTATTTCTTTACTTCTTCCAGACTGAGTATCGAAACCTTATCCTTTACATCTTCGCCACCGGATCTTGGCCATGCAGGATTAGGATTATCGTCCGATTCCCATTTCCTGTTTTTAATACTTTCTCTTTCAGCTTCAGTAAATGCATCTTTTAAGAAAGTTTTATTAAGCCATTTTCTTGTTTCGCAATTTTCCCATGTAACAGGAGCATCATAACTGTAATCTTCATTTAATACTCTGTGAACAAGGATATCCTTACTCATGAGAACAAGTGTATCTCCCTTGTCTTCAAGAACCATCCATTCAATCGGTTCCTTACCGTTAGATTTATTACCATCCTGTTCGTAATGTCCAAAATATACATAAGCGGAACTAAGTTTAACTTTTTCCTTCCACTGGGCAAACAGTACAACATTTGCTTCAACATTTATTGTATCACCGGGCTGCAAAGTCTCGCCACCACCTACCTGCCAGCCGATAAATTCATATCCGTTCTTTTTGAATTTGCATTTAGGAAGTTTGTAGGTGCCTTTCTTTACAGTTTCGGGCTTCATTGTTCCCGTTCCGCCGTTAGGCATAAATTCTACAGTATATTTTTCATCTTCTTTCTGATTATTATTTCCGGAACCGTTTCCATTAGAACCGTTTCCGCCGTATCTCTTTCCGGTGGAACCAATTGTGCCGCCACGGCCCGAAGAAGTGATAATGGCATCGATTTTGTCTTTTGCAACAAGAATGATAGGACGAACGCCGCTCATTCCTGTTCCGTAACCACCATCATATACAAGCGATAAATTGCCTTCATTCCTCAAACTATCGGAATTAGAGTAATTCAAGAGACTTAAAGAACGCAGGCTTGTTATTCTTCCATCATAGGATACAACCTTATATATTGTATAACGGGCGTCATAATAATAGGGGTCAGCAAATGATGCATTCGTATTATAAAGCTCGTCATGCTTTGAAAGATCAACATCTCTTAACCAGTAACTTACGGTTTTTCTATCCAAAAGATCTGAAGGACATCCTAGACTTTCATAAGTTGCTTTATCAAGTTTATCACCCGACCAGTCATATCCATACTTTGTAGAAGATCCGTTGCTGTGATATATTCTTCTGAGTACCCTGTATCCATATGTTTCATCACATATATTACCGCGATTGGGACCGACTTCTTCACTCTTCTGGGAATAAGTAGAAAAAGGAGTTCCGTATGCGATCAGATCCCAGTAATATTTACCGGAATTCTTAGGGTTGCGATATTTTAAAAGATTATCGCTGCTGGGAATTGTCACATAGTCATTACATGTGCCCTCGTTTTCACCGCATGCGTCAACCTGCATCTGAAGAAGATAATTTCTCTCATCGGAAGTAAATGCATACTCAATAAATTCCTTGTTTAACCATTTCCTTAAATTGGTATCTTCCCAGGTAAGAATCTTTCCATCATCTATAGCTGCCTGTTCGTCATCGTAAAGGGAATAATTTTCATCATCCTCAATTGTTGTAAAATAGCAAAGAGATGCCTTACCGGCCATAGGAACGACATCGATAACATATTTACTCATAAGAAGATATGAATCTTCACGTTCATCGATTATTTCCCATTCTATACGGTCCAATTTTCCGTTGGGATCAACTTCGGTTTTTCTTCCTGCCCATGCATCCCTGTCATGCATATAGTCTTCGTAGTAATCGTATACTTTGGTTTTAACCATGGAAGACTCGGTAACATTGTAAGGATAATGTCCGAAAAATACAGTCTGTCTGTCAGTAAAATATACAGGGTATTCACCGCTGTTAAGGTTTTTAAGATTTTCGGTAATTGCATCAGTAACCTTATACTTCTTAACTTTGCTATAAAGGCTGTATACAGTCGATTTTCCCGACTTGTAATATGATCTTACCTTAAAATAGTACGTTCCCTGCTTGTCAAGGCCGTCTATAGACAAAGTTCTTTTTTCGGTTCCGTCCTTTTTAAGAGTTTTGATCTTCTCATATTTCTTTGAACCTGGCTTTTTTACATATACTACGAATCCTTCGGCTTTTTCTGTTTTTGAGATAGTAAGTACAACATCAGTTGCACTGTCGCCTTTAGTTACTGAGATAACAGGTTTACCGGGTCTTTTAATCTTCGATTTGGCTTCTGCCTGCGTAATGTTAAGACTTGAGAGTAAACCGCATATAAGCATAAAAGAAACTCCGAAAGCTAAAAACCTTTTCAAAGAAATCTTCATCCTGTTCATATAAGTTCTCCTTTACTATTTCATAGCCTTCTCCTTTAAGGTGAAGGTGGCACGAAGTGCCGGATGAGGTGTTTCATTTTTTACGAGAATACACTTGCCGATACTTCGATAACCGGACGGATTCCCTTATCCTTATAAAATTCATCCTTGTAAGGTGTCCCGTATTCATATATATTTCCGTGTGATGAAACGGAAAGCAACCGGTTACCTTTATAGTTCGAAGTACGAAGCCACCATTCACTGTAATAGCTGTTTATGATATCATCGGAGTATCCGAGTTCCTGATATTGTTTTTTTCCAACTAATGAGATAGCAAAAGTAGCAAGTCCATTCTTATTACTGTCAGATGCTGCTATGGCAGCTGAAGGAGCTGAAACAAGACGAGGGCAATATACTTGTGTCTTAACGAATTTCATATCATCGCCCTTAAAGTATTTCAATACCTCTTCATAGCTTAAGATTGAAACCTTGTCCTTAACGTCTTTTCCCAAAGCGCTTCCTTTTGTACTTTCGGGACTCAAATCAGCCGACCATGTTCTTTTTTTGATTTTTTCAGCCTCTGAATCGGAAAACGCAGCCTTCAAGAAATCGTTGTTCAGCCATTTCCTTATCGAGCTGTTTGCCCATGTATAGTTTGTCTGACCGTCTGTATAATCCTCAAGAGTTTTATGATCAAGTATATCCTTGCTCATAAGCACCAGTGTATCGCCTTTATCTTCAAGGATTATCCATTCGATTGCCTCTTTACCGTTCTTCTTGTTCCCGTCCTGCTCATAATGTCCGAAACTTACAGTACCTGTTTTGGTTCCTGTGCTTTTGGAACTGTTGTCTTTTTTGTCCGTATCCTTTGTATTGTTATCCTTTGAACCGGTATCCTTGGTACTCGTATCTTTAGTATCCGAATCCTTCTTGCCTGAATCCTTTGTGTCCGATACGGTATCCATTCTGTTAACGTTCTTTGCATTTGATACGGCTTTTGCGTTAACTTCTATAACCGGACGTACGCCGTTTGGAGAGGAATTCTTATAATCCGCAATGGTTCCGATCATATTAAGTTGGCCACTGCTTGATACATACAACATACTGTTTTTTGAACTTCCGGGAGTACGTAACCACCATGCGCTGAAGCTATCATTAAGTATCTCATCCGAATATCCGTACGATCTGTAAGCGCTCTTATCGTAACCGGGGAATGTGTATGTCTGAAGTTTAGTTATTTTTGAAGGTGAATTTTCTACAGCTTGGGAAGGCTTTGCAAGCAGTCTGTAGCTGTAAATACGATCTCCGGCATCGTAAATTCCCTCGCCTGTGAAATACTTAAGAACCTCCTCACGACTTAAGATCGACACCTTATCGGTCACGGTTTTTCCGCCAGACCTTGGATTCTTTTCGTTCGGACAATTCTCTGTTTCCCATTTCCTGCTAATGATACTTTGCTGCTCATCACTTGAAAAAGCATCATTTAAGAATTCGCTGTTAAGCAATTGACGAATATAACTCTTGTCCCATGTGATCTCATCTCCGATCTGGTAATTCTCGTAAAAGATGTTGGCATAGATTATATCCTGACTCATAAGGACAAGTGTATCACCCTTGTCTTCGAGCACAATCCATTCGATCGGCTCCTTACCGTTTGCGGTGTTTCCGTCCTGCTCGTAATACCCGAAATATACATAGGTTGCACTTGCATACTCTATTTTTTTCTTCTCCCACTTAGCAAACAGTACAATATTTGAATTTACATTAATTGTATCACCGGGATTCAAAAGCTCAACGCCTCCAAGCTCCCATCCGACAAATATATGATTCTCCTTTGTATAAGCACATTCCGGAATTGTATACGGACCTTCTGTAACCTTTACGGGATTCATTCTGCCCTTACCGCCCTGAGCCATGAATTCGACAGTATACTCCTCCGGCGGATAATCCTTATCCTTGCCGTCATTGTCCGTACCGTTTTTATTGCCGCCGTATTTCTTTCCTGTAGATCCTATAACGCCTCCGCGACCGCTGTTAGCTATAACCGCATCAACCTTGTCCTTTGCAACAAGAATGATCGGACGTATACCGCTCATACCTGTTCCCCAGTAAGCGTCATAGAATAATGAGATATTTCCTTCTTTAGCAATGGGATCATCACTCAATAATAAGTTATGCTGGTATAATGACCTATATCTGCCGTCAAATGTTACTATTTTATAAATGCCGTAACGTGCACAGTAAAGTGAATAATCATCACCCTTATTTACCAGTTCGTCATGCTTGCTGAGATCCACATCCCTCAACCAGTAGCTTACTGTATTTTTGCCGAGAAGCTCCTCAGGGCAGCCGAGACTTTCGTATGTTTCTCTGTCAAGCTTCGAGCCGGACCAGTTATAACCTATCTTTGTTGAAGAGCCGCCACTATGATATATTCTTCTGAGAACTCTGTATCCGTTAGTATCATCGCAATAGCTTATATTACGATAAGGTCCGACTTCTTCCGAATATTGGGAATACGTTGCAAAACTTGTTCCCTTTGCTATAAGGTCAAAAGCATATTCACCGGTTTTCTTCGGCTTCATGTACAATTCAAGATTGTCACTGCTTGGTATGGTAACATAATCGTTACATGTTCCTTCTTCCTTCCCGCATGCATCAACCTGCATCTGATAGAGATAATTTCTCTCCTCAGGCGTAAATGCATATTCAAGGAATTCATTGTTAAGCCACTTCCTTAACTTTGTATCCTCCCATGTAAGTATGGCTCCATCTTCTACATCTTCATCCTCGTATTTGTAAAGATCATATATCTCGTCATCCTCTATTGTCGAATAATAACATAACGCTCTTTTGCCTGCCATTTGCACAACATCAAGTACATCCTTGCTCATAAGCAGGTAAGAGTCCTCGCGTTCATCAAGTATGATCCACTGGATACGATCCCATGAACCATCGGGATCCGATGTTGTTTTGGTGCCCGCCCATGCATCTCGGTCATGCATGTAATCCTCGTAATAATCATAAACTTTCTGTTTTGACATACTACCTTCCGGTACACTATGCGGATAATGTCCGAAATATACAGTATTTTTATCCTTAAACTCTAAAGGATACTCGGATGAAGTAAGTCCTTTAAGGTATTCAAGCATAGCGTCGGTAACCTTATACTTCTTTACCTTACTGTATAAGCTTGAAATGGTCTTTCCTTCGGTCTTGTAATATGACCTGACCTTAAAATAGTATGTTCCTACTTTGTCAAAATCAACGATATTTATGGTTCTCTGCTGTGTCCCATCCTGCTCAAGGGTTTTAAGCAAAACATATGACGTAGATCCGGGTTTTTTAACATAGATATTATAACCCTCAGCTTTTTTTGTCTTGCCGATGGTCATAACTACGTCATATTGTGAATCGCCCGCCTTGATCGTAACCTTGGGCTTTCCCGGTCTCGGATATTTACGTTTAGCCTCAGCCTCGGTAGGCTTAATGCTTGCTATAACACCCAGTACAAGTAAGAGTGCTACCATAAAAGCCATGCTGCGTTTTAAGATATGTTTCATTTTCGTCATGTGGTACCTCCTAAAAACAAGTAACGTTCTCTCTCCAGTGTCTTTTACTATTGTTTTTAAGTATACCATATAGTTTGACTTTTAACAAGCAAACTTACTTATAATATCTTTATATCAACTAGTAAAATCTTGTACTGTTGCATAAAAAAAACTCAGTAACGGCTCATCACCGTTACTGAGTATAAAAGCTCAAGTATTATTATTCCTCTTTGCCTTCTTCAGCTTCCTGTACGTCTTCTTCGCCTTCTTCACCTTCGGCTCCGTCACCGAATGTGATCTGGCCTTCCTCATCGATTGAGAACATAGCGAACTCGGTTGTTAACTTATCACCGTAAACGTCGGTAATGTCAAAGCCGTAGTAGTAATCTCCTGCGGGAAGTTCTGCGTAAGTAAGCTGGTCATCTTCACCGAATGTATATTCGTTACCCTGGGATGTTTCTTCCTTATCTGAGAAATAGTACAGAGGAACAACAACATCACCTGCAGCGAGGTCACGGATATTACGTGAAGGAACACCGTTTTCACCGATACCGTCCCAAACACCTTCGATAGCAACTCCGTTTTCATCCTGTCTGATACGGAGATTTGTTCTCTTTCCGTTAACAAGGACGGGTGAGGTGTAAACAGAACTATTCTCATCTTTACTTACGATATAGGTTGAAAGAGTCTGTCCATCGGGAAGTGCAAGCCATGATCCGTCAAATGCATCATAGAAAGTACCTGTCTCCCAATCAGCATTGATCTCAAGAGTCTCGCCGATCGCAATATAGCTTTCCTCTTCAGCTGCAAGATAGATTGTAGCTGAAACATCTGCTGTGTACTCAAATGCCTTCTCTTCAAGCTTAAATCCGAAGCCGTTCTCAGCATCGAATGCAGGCTCTGTCTCAAATGTTATAAGCTTGCTCTCTTTGCTTTCCTCGCCTTCTTCTGCCTGTTCCTCGAAGTATGAATCTTCAACGTTTTCTACCTTACCGTCGTTGTTCTCCCAGTTGCCTTCTGCGTTAAAGAACACTGTATTTGTATATCCACCCTCAGTGAATCCCTTTGCAACCCTGTCAACAAGTGAAAGGTAATAAGGGCTAATACATACGCCTGCAAATATCTTAAGCTCGCTTGAGCCCTCAACATGCAGAGGATAATATACTGAAATACCGCTTGCATTAGTATGGTTAGAACCATTCTTGTTGTAAACGATACAGTTCTTCATAGCCTCAAGTACTGCTGAGCCATCTGCAAACTCACTACATTTTTCAATGATCGAACCTAAATCCACCATGTTGGTGTAACCTTCAGCCTTGTTGTTTCCGCCAAAGCTTTCGGCACTTGTGATACCTCTTACGATACCGGGCATATTCTTTTCTCCGGCTTCATAAAGGTTCTTTGCATAATCGTTGAAGGCTACTACGAAATCATCGTACTTGGAAAGATCGATAACCGTAAGTGTTGCGCCTTCTGCCTGGCCGCCTGCTTCACACTCAGCATAGAAGCTGTCTGTGATAACCTGACCAAGCTCTGCTCCTGTTATAGCAGGATTCTCTGCCATAGCGGTTCCGTAGGTTGTGTAATCCCAGCCTGAACCGGGCTCGCATTCCTGTGATCCGTAGAAATATCTTGCATAAGAAGCAACAATATTTGCTGTTTCGGCAGTTCCCATAAGACAGCAGTCAAATCCGATGAACTCGAACTGGTCTGTCATGGTCTCATATACGCTTGCAAGTGCTGTGTTGATCTCCTGAAGTGAGAGTGAATCACTCTCGTTAAGTTCGTCGAAGCATGCACCTGTTATTGATCCGCCGCCATGGTTCCAGAAAACAACGCCCATCTTTGCAGCGGGGTAATTTTGTACACCCCACTTAAGGAAGTCTGCAAATGTATCGGGATTACCCATGCTGTTGAGTTCAAGTTCTTCTACATTAGTCATTGTCTGGTTCTGTACAACAAAACGCTGAGCCTTTTCTGTACTGAACTCTTCCTTGTTCCATGCGCTTGTTCCGCCTGTCTGGAATACAAACTTAACATTGTCACTTCCTGTTGCGGCAAGCATCTGGTCTACATCGCTTGATGCCGATCCCTGACCGCTGCTTTCAAGGTCTGTTCCGCAAAGATATACGAATATTGTCCATGTGTTTTCTTCACCCATGGGTGTACTCTTCTTCTCGGGACGAACAATGCTCATCTTTCCGTCTGCGCCGTTTACGGACATCTTAAGACCTGTTGCTGTCTTCTGTCCTTCTTCCTGGCCTTCATTTCCTTCGTTGCCTTCAGGATTTTCTTCCTGACCTTCGTTACCTTCGGGATTTTCTGTTCCGTTACCTTCTTCTCCCTCGTTACCCTTCTCTTCGTTACCGTTCTCCTCGCCCTCATTCTCTTCGGGTGCTTCGGTTATTTCTTCAGTAGGCTTTGTCTCCTCTTTAGTCTCCTGAGTAGGAGCCGGTGTAGAAGCACTGGGGGTTGTTGACTCTTTGCTTTCTTCTTTGCTGCAGGCAGCAAGGCTTAAGATCATAACACTGATGGTAAGCAAAGCAATGAGCTTCTTAAACCTCTTTTCCATTTTTTGTCTCCTCTTTTGAAAGTTTTTTGTATGCTTCAAAAAAATATAGGAGGGAAAATTCCCTCCTGACAGATGCAATAAAAAACGTGGAAAAGCTGTCCTCTCCACGTCTTTTTGATAAATATTCTTACACATTGCAGATGTTTACGATATGAATACTCACCCAAAGTACATCATGATCAGAAGCACACAATCGTGAATTATAACACTCACGATATGCTTTTGCAAGATATTTTTACACCATAAATGTATTATTTTGTTGCCAAACTGTCTTAACAAATATGTCAATAGGGTATAGATTTGTTATTTTATCTGACAATTCAATAAATTCAGCATCGTTATTATTACTATTTTTGACCCTGTCAAATATGTCGCGTCTAACTGTTGTGCAGTACACCGGAAGCCCGGTTTTCTTAGAAATATCATCCGCAAAATCCATACCGTTTCGAAGTACTTCAGCGGTAGTTTCAAACATAAGATGGGAGTTATTCACAAGCTTTGAAGGCTTGAGCCCGGAAACAGCCTTTATCTCTTCAAGCACTTCTATAGCTTCATCCATATCTGTACTCATGGAGCGATAACGGTTGATCACATAGAGCATGTCATAATCGGTATTCTCAAACTGAGGTCTGAAACGTCCGAGCACCGTGGAACCGGCGTCATCTCCGCCCACATCGACAATGACTACCCTGTCCTTCTTTTCGAAAATCGAGTACATGCTTGCAGGAAGTGACGGAATATCAAGGTTTGTAGCTCCAAATACCGGAGTGATCACCTCTATGCCCTTCTCCTCAAGTATGCCCTTGAAATCCGATGTCCTGAAATACGGATTTATCAGATCCATATCTACTACAGTGACTTCTTTCCCGCTTTTTACAAAATCAAAAGCGAGATTTATAGCGAAATTAGTCTTACCGCAGCCGTAATGCCCGGTAATGACAATGAAATTTTTTAAGTTATCTATCATTGATATATCCTATCTTATATAATTAAGCTGTCCACAAAGTTAAAAATATCGTAAGATATCTGTCATCCTAAAGATTGTAGTATCTCTGACATCCTGAGGGCTTTGGCCCGAAGGATCTTTGCAACTTTGATATCTTTAAGATTCTTCGCTTCGCTCAGAATGACAACGACCGGGAAGCTTTTATTTAAAAATTTCTTCGAAATCTCTTAATGATTTTTTCGGAATCTCTTTATAATTTCTTGGAAATTTCAGCGCATGCGTCCATGGCTTCAATAAGAGCACTGCGGAAGCCCTTTTCTTCAAGTACTCTTACGGCTTCTATAGTAGTTCCTGCAGGTGAGCAGACCATATCCTTAAGCTCTCCGGGGTGTTTTCCGGTCTCGAGTACCATCTTTGCGCTACCGAGTACCGTCTGAGCCACAAACTTATAGGCAAGTGCTCTTGGCATGCCAAGCCTTACCGCGCCGTCAGCCATAGCCTCTATAAGCATAAATACATATGCGGGTGAACTGCCCGAAGCAGCTACAACTGCATCCATAAGCTTTTCCGGAACAACTGCTGCTTTTCCGAGAGCCGAAAGCAGTTCAAGCGCCATTTTTAAGTCTTCATCACTTACATTTTTGTTAGGGCTTACACCGGTCATGCCTTCACCTACAAGTGCAGGCGTATTGGGCATGGTACGGATAAGCTTAAAGCTCTTTCCTGCAGCTTCCTCAAACCACTCAATACTTTTTCCCGCAACTATTGAGATGAAGAGCCTGTCATCATCGATATAATCCTTTATTTCTTCGATAACTGTAGGAATAACCTGGGGCTTTACTGCAAAGATGATTATCTCGGATTCCTTTACTACATTCTTATTATCGGATGTGGTATTAATCCCGTAGCTTGCCTTTGCCTTTTCCCTCTCGGCTTCAACTGGTGATGAACAAATGATATCCTCACTTTTGATGATACCCTTTTTTACAATACCGCCTATGAACGCTCCACCCATGTTACCTGCGCCAATAACACCTAATTTCATATTTTTTACCTTCCTTAACATTTATAATATACATTATGAGCCGGTATCATTTAAGACAAATTGTGATAGGGCTCAAATTACTCCTATGATTATAGCAAAACATAAAAATGCTTTCAATACTTTTTTATATTTAAATCGAAGACATTCTGATAATCAGGACAATAACTCAAGAAGAATTTCAGGTTGAATAATTTCAAATTTGTGGTAAAATATAAACATCTTATATGTGAAGGGAGACTATTAGGAAAGTTAAAAAGCTTT
>JAEEGJ010020080.1_pt1 | contig 14600 bp, 15 predicted proteins | sample 8958761 | NCBI WGS metagenome assembly JAEEGJ01 (sample SAMN16246546, study PRJNA631951) | gut metagenome | biome: gut microbiome; feature: rumen; material: RS-attached | host: Bos | place: Iran: Karaj | collected 2018-10 | reverse complement strand
ACTAAGAAGGTAATTTACAGTTTCTTTACAGTTCACATATCTCATTTTCTCTAGTTTATAAAAAAGAAGAGAGGATGACCTTCATCATCCTCTCTTCGCAAAAGCGTTGATTTTTCAATCGTTTCAGGTGTTTACTTGAAATATCTCTCCAGCATTCCCTTCAGCGCCTTGCCGTGTCTGGCTTCGTCGCGGGCCATTTCGTGAACGGTGTCGTGGATGGCGTCCAGGCCGTTCTTCTTGGCGCACTTGGCCAGATCGGTCTTGCCCTGGACGGCGCCGAATTCGCAGTCGACTCTCCAGGCCAGGTTCTTCTTGGTGGAATCGGTCATGTTGGGTTCGAGCTCGGAACCCAGCAGTTCCGCGAACTTGGCGGCATGCTCTGCTTCTTCCCAGGCTGCCTTTTCCCAATACAGACCGATCTCAGGATAGCCTTCTCTGTGGGCGACTCTGGCCATGCACAGATACATGCCGACTTCGGAGCATTCGCCCTGGAAGTTGGCCTTCAGCTGTTCGATGATGTAAGCCTTATCCTCTTCGGGTACGTTGTCGAGGTTCATGCCGACGCCGAACACGTGCTCGGAAGCCAGAGGAGCGGATTCATCCATTTCCTTGAACTTGCTGCCGGGAACTTTGCATACGGGGCAGGCGAAATCGGCGGGCATTTCCTCGCCTTCATAGACGTAACCGCAGACGGGGCATACGAATTTTTTCATGTTTTTCTTCTCCTTTTTGTCATGTCGCATGAAGCGATAACAGTTAACTTTTTCAACAGTCTCATTATAATCAAAACGGCTCTGCTTGTCACCCCCTTGAAAGCGGATAGGCGCAGGGAGTATAATAAATTTTAGCGCAAACGCTGATCAATAATAGACTTTTACGGAGGATAAACGTATGAACAGAGCATGGATCGAGCTGGATTCTGCAGCACTGAAACACAACCTGGAAGAACTCAGCAAGGAGTTCGACCCCAAGACCGGCATCATGGGCGTGGTCAAAGCCAACGGTTACGGCCACGGCGCCACCCAGATCGCGGCGAAGCTCAACGAATTCGGCATCGACCACATCTGCGTGGCAGCCCTGAGCGAAGCCATCGAACTCAGAGAGGCCGGCATCAAAGGCACCATCATCATCCTGGGCTACACGGCTCCCGGATTTGCCATGGAACTGTACCGCAATCAGATCACCCAGACCCTCGTCAGCATCGAATACGCGAAGCAGCTGGACGAAGTCTTCGGCAAGATGATCGAGGCCACCATGCCCGAGAACAAGGACGCCAAGCTGCTGGCCAACATGGCCATCGACACCGGCATGCACCGCATCGGCGTCGCCAAGGACGATTACGACACCATGGTGGAATTCTACAACCTGAAGCACGTCAAGTGCACGGGTATGTTCACCCATCTGCCCGTCGCAGATACCGGAGAAGAACAGCACGTGGAATTTACGAAGGGCCAGATCGAAGCGTTCTTCCGGGCGAAGCACGAACTGGAAAAGAGAGGCGTCGACCCCGGTTACGTTCACTGCCAGAACTCCCTGGGCAGCATCAACTACTCCCCGCTGCCCGAGGCGGACTACGCGCGCTTCGGCATCTGCATGTACGGCGCGCAGCAGGTCTATGAGGACTACGTCAAGCGTCCCGTCCATCTGGAACCGGTCATGACCCTGAAGGCCCACATCGCCTCCGTGCGCGAGATCGCGCCGGGCGAGACCGTCGGCTACGGCAGAACGTTCACCGCGGAAAGACCCACGAAGATCGCGACCCTGTGCATCGGCTACGCGGACGGCGTTCCCCGCAACCTGTCCGGCGGCAAACTGAAGGCCATCGTGCACGGCCAGATCTGCCAGGGCGCCGGCCGCATCTGCATGGACCAGATGATGCTGGACGTCACCGATATCCCCGACGTCAAGATGGGCGACGTGGCCATCCTGCTGGGCAAGGACGGCGACAAGGCTATCTATGCCGAAGACTGGGCCAGAGATGCCGGCACCATTACGGACGAGATCTTTACCCGGCTGAACAAGCGCATCGAAAACAACGGATTTGTGAAATAGCACAGACCGGAATGAGAAAAGAAAGCGTATCTCGAAAGGGATACGCTTTTTCCATGCGTTTTATAGTATGATCCCCTTGCAATACCTTACAAATTGTCAGGTAAGAACGCCGGATATTCGTGATATAGTGATTGTAATAAGAAGAAATCATCGGAAGGAGGTCCCGTCATGATCCATAATCTGAAACAAGAAATAGAAGCTGTTCTGCCGGAGGTCATCGCGATCCGCAGAGACATTCACAAGCATCCTGAAACGGGTTTCAGGGAATTCCGCACGTCCGGGATCATCAAGGATTATCTGAAGGATCTGAACCTTGACAGCATTCAGGAATGCGCCGGCACCGGCGTGATCGCAACGCTGAACGACGGAAAGCCCGGCAGGAGAGCCATGATCCTGGCAGACATCGATGCGCTGCCCATGGAGGAAAAGAGCGGAGAGCCTTTTGCTGCGGAGATCAAGACCGCCGGACACTGCTGCGGTCACGATGCGCACGCCGCCATTCAGCTGGGCATCGCCAAGATCCTTGCCGCGCACCGGGACGAGATCCCGGGAAGCGTCGTCTTTCTGTTCCAGCCCAACGAGGAGGATGCCGGCGCGCAGATCATGATCGACGACGGCGCTGTGGAAAAGGCCGGCCGTCCCGACGCGATCTTCGGCAGCCACAACAGCCCTGCCATCCGGCTCGGCCAGTTCGGGGTCGTTCCCGGTCCTTCCATGGCGTCCAGCTATTATTACAAAATCCTGATCCGCGGGAAGGGCGGGCATGGGGGAAGACCCCATACGGCGGTGAACCCCGTCGACGCCAGCGCTTTCGTGCTGATCGCGATCAAAAACATGCTGACCGCAGAGCAGAACGCCCTGAACCCGACGGTCATTACGAACTGCATGATCCATGGAGGGGAAAAGGAGATCACGATTCCCGAAACCTGCGAGATGCAGGGCTCTATCCGCTGCCTGCACACGGAGCACGAGAAAGTGCATGCGCGGTTCAGGGAAGTCGTTGCTGCTGCCTGCGCCATCAACGGCTGCTCCTGTGAAGTGGAGCTGAAGTGCGGCAACTCGCTGCTCTACAATGACCCGCAGATCACGGAGCTATGCGCGAAGACCATCGAGGAGGCCTTCGGGGAAGGATGCATTGTCACGGAGGACGTCAAGGCGATGGGCGGCGACGATTACGCCGAATTCCTGCCATACATGCCGGGATGCTATTTCTGGTATGGAACGGCGGATGATACCGGCGAATGGCCGGGATTGCACAATCCCGCGTACCGCTTCAACGAGAAAGCGATCGCACCGTTCATGGAAGCGCAGATCCGCTGCGTATTGAAGTATTTGGAACAAAAATAGACAAAGTGTTGCCATTAATAATTGAATAAACTACAACTTGTTGATTGCTCGCTGGCCTATGATTCCGTACAGTATAGATAGAAAGATGTTAAACCCATCTGTACATAGAAAAGGAGCAAAACCATGAGCATCAAGACAGATCTTCTCCATGATAATCAGGTCCACCAGAAGCTGTGGGGCGACTACAAGAGCATCGCAGCAAGCCATACCAGCCCCATTTATCAGACCACGACGTTTATTCTCGACGATTTCGACAGCGCCGTCTATCTGAACCAGCACGTCGACCAGGGCTTCGTGTACAGCCGTTTCGGCGGTCCGTCCAGCGACGAACTGGAAAGAAAAGTCGCCCATCTGGAGCATGCAGAAGCCGCTCTGGCGCTGGCCTCCGGCCTGGGCGCCATCTCCACCGCAGCCCTGTCCTGCCTGAAGGCGGGCGACCACGTGGTCTTCGGCGACGTCATCTACGGCTGCACGTTCACGCTGTTTGCCAAGGTCCTGACGAATTTCGGGGTCACGTACACCCGGGTCGACACCACCGATCCGCAGAACGTGGCGGACGCTATTCAGCCCAACACCACGCTGGTCTACGTCGAGACGCCGGCGAACCCGACGCTGAAGATCTCCGACATCGAAGCGATCGCCAAGATCGTGCACGAGCACGAGGGCATCAAGCTGATCGTCGACAGCACGTTCGCGTCGCCCTATCTGCAGAATCCGCTCGATCTGGGCGCGGATCTGGTCGTCCACAGCGCCACGAAGTACCTGTGCGGCCACGGAACGGCCACGGCCGGCATGATCGCAGGACCCAAGAAGCTGATCGACCGCTGCCGCATGCCGTTCATGCAGTGCTTCGGCGCCGTGCTCGGACCGTTCGAAGCCTGGCTCGTGATGCAGGGCATGAAGACGCTGGCTGCCCGGATGGACGTCACCTGCGCCAACGCCATGAAGGTCGCGAAGTTCCTGGAGAACCACCCCAAGATCGACCGCGTCTACTATCCGGGTCTGGAGAGCCATCCGACCCACGCCATCGCCAAGAAGCAGATGCACAACGGCTTCGGCGGCATGATGAGCGCCGACATCAAGGGCGGCATGGACGCCGTCCGCACGGTGATGAACAACGTGAAGGTGTTCTCGCTGGCGACGTCCCTGGGCAACGTGGATTCCCTGATCCAGCACAGCCCGTCCATGTCCCACTTCGACATGAGTCCGGAAGAACGGCACGCCGCAGAGATCTTCGACGGTCAGGTGCGCCTGTCCATCGGCATCGAAGACGCGGACGACCTGATCGCGGATCTCGATCAGGCGCTTTCCCTGATCTGATACACAGGAATTGCCTCCTTAAAACAAAGAAACGGCCGGGCTTTTTCGCCCGGCTGTTTTCGTGATACAATATTCTTATGGATTATACGATCTCCGACATGCTGCGGGACAATCTCGTTCCGGGCATCGAACAATTGGCATACGGCGCGGATCTGGGCGCTGCCGAGATCGCGGCGGTGACGGTGCAGGAATACCCTGCGGACGATTTCGTGCAGCCCGGCGACCTGGTGCTGTCCACGGCGGAAGGGTGTACGGATGACCCGCAGAAGTTCTCGGCTTTCCTGGACGAACTGGCGGCCAGCGGCGCCTGCGGCGTGCTGTTCGCGTTCCGCGACGCTTCGTACCGCTTTCCTCTCTCCCTGCGGCTGCAGGCGCAGAGAGCGGGGCTTCCCGTGTTCCGCATTCCCTGGAAACTGCGCTTTGCCCAGGTCCAGACGGATCTGATCCGCCGCATCCACCGGCGCAACGTGGAGTATCTGACGGAACACAAGCTGAAGGACGACTTCGTCTGGAACCTGGCTTCCGGCAGTTTCGCCGACCCGCAGCAGACCGCGCTGCAGGGGCTTCGCCTGAAGTTCGACCTGAGTCTGAATTACGCCTGCATCCGTTTCCGGGCTGTTTTGCCGGACGGAACGGCGGAGTATTCCTCTCGGGCGGCCGGCACCGCTTCGCAGATCGAAAGCGCCATCGAGGCAACCGCCAGATTCTGCGGCCTGCACGGCATGTACGCCGCACGTTCCCTGGAATTCATCCTGTACCTGGAAGCGCGGAAGGGTAGAGAAGCGGAGGACGCGCAGTCTTTTGTGGCGCAGCTTCGTAAGACGTTGAAACAGCAGTTTCCGGAAGCCGGCTTTTTCTTCGGGGTCAGCCCTGCGGAAGGCGTTCCTTCGGACTTTCCCAAGCTGGCGCAGCAGGCCGGCATGGCGCTGGGATACGCGGAAAGCAGCGCCGAAGGCATCTTTACTTATAAAGACGCTAAGGAAGCTGCCATGATCGCCGCGCTCCTGCGGGATCCGAAGACGGCGGAGATCGCCCGGAATACGCTCGCGCCCCTCCTGGAGGCGGATGAGAAGGGCGGCGAGTATCTGAAGAGCGCCGCGGCGTTCTTCCGCTGCTGCGGCAACGTCAGCAAAGCTGCCGCCGGGCTGAACGTCCACCGGATCACCCTGCTGCAGCGGCTAGAGAAGGTAGAGGCACTGACCGGCCTCTCCCTGAAAGACCCCCGGGACCGTCTGCTGCTGCAGCTCTGCGTGCGGATGGCTGTAGATAACTGATTTTTAGAACAAAAAACGTAGGATATGAAGAAATACAAGATCGTTTTATTCGATATGGACGGCACGATCCTGGACACGCTCCGGGATCTGTCGGATTCGGTGAACTGGGCGCTGCGCGAATGCGGGCTGCCCGAGCGCACCTTTGCGGAAAACCGGCGCTTTCTGGGCAACGGCATCTTCAACCTGATCCACAGGGCGGTGCCGGAAGGGACGCCGCAGGATCTGGAAGACAAAGTCCGCGCTGTCTATAAGCATCATTACGAACAGCACTGCAACGATACGACGAAGCCGTTCGACGGCATCCCCGAAGCGATGGAACAGCTGCGGAAAAGGGGATACCGGCTGGCCTGCGTGTCCAATAAACCGGACGACGACGTGGCGCGGCTGGCGGAACAGCATTTCGGCGGCCTGCTGGACGCCTGGAGCGGTCCGCTGCCGGGCATGCCCATCAAGCCCGCGCCGGATCTCTGCGACCGCATTCTGGCCATGGAAGGCCTGACCCGCGAAGACGCGGTCTACGTCGGCGATACGGAGGTGGACATCGAGACGGCGAAAAACGCCGGTATGGAGTGCATCGTCTGCGCCTGGGGATTCCGGGACGAGGACTGGCTGATCGCCTGCGGCGCGAAGACCATCATCCACCGTCCCGAAGAATTGCTGGAGATCCTGGAGTAACTTATGGAACACGTCATCCGCCCCATCGCCCATATCCGCACCGAGTTCGCTTCGAAATTCGGCATCCCGCGCCAGTCCGGCCTCGTGCCGGAGCTGGAAGGCACGATCGTGTTCGAGCCGGAATACCGCAATCCCGACGCGCTGCGGGGCCTGGAGACCTACACGCACATCTGGCTGATCTGGCACTTTTCGGAAGGGTTTGCCTCCGCGAAGCCGGAGGCTGGCGCAGCTTCCTGGAGTCCCACGGTGCGTCCGCCGAAACTGGACGGCAATACGCGGGTAGGCGTTTTCGCTTCGCGTTCCCCGAACCGGCCCAACAGCCTGGGTTTGTCCGTCGTGCGCATGACCGGCATTGAACCCGAAAGTCCGGAGGGGCCGCTCATCCACGTCGCCGGCGCCGACCTGATGGACGGCACGCCCATCTTCGACATCAAACCCTACATGCCGTATACGGAGAGCATTCCCGACGCGGGACGCGGAATCGGCCGATTCCGCGATCTAAAACCGCTGGACGTAACAATTCCCGAAGACCTGGCCAAAAAGCTGCCTGCGGGCAAAACAGAGGCCTTAAAACGGGTCCTGTCCATGGATCCCCGGCCTGGCTATCAGGACGATCCGGAACGGATCTACGGATTTCCGTTCGCGGGGGTCGAAGTGAAGTTCCGGGTGGAAGACCGGACGGCGATCGTTGTTTCGATAGAGTAATATAAAAACGGGGACGGTTCCTTGTCCCAGATGTGGGACAAGGAACCGTCCCCGTCATTTTTTGTGATTAGAACTTGTCCGCCAGAGCCGCAGCCTGTGCGCAGCCGTCGGTGTTCGCGACGTCACCGGGTTCATGCACGCCGGGAACGCAGACTTCGCCTGCCATGTTCCACTGCAGCAGGGCTGCGGTGCGTTCCATGGGGATGCGCACGCCGTCCATGACGGAAGGATCCGCCTCTTCGCAGCAGGTGATGACCGCTGCCGATTTCCCGGCGACCTCTTCTGCTTTTCCACCGATGAAGAAGGCGTACAACTTGTCGATTACGCCCTTGATCTGCGCGGGGATGGAATACCAGTAGACCGGCATGGAGAATACGATGCCGTCGGCTTCCAGGATCGCCGGAGCCATCTTGTTGAAGTCTCCGCCGAAGCTGCAGGCTTCGCCTGTCTTGTAGCAGGTATTGCACGCGTGGCAGAATCCGACGTCCATGTGGGACGCGTCGAAACGGGTCACGGTGTGGCCTTTTGCCTCCGCCGCCTTGATGAAAGCCTCGGTCATGGCAAAGGTGTTGCCGTTGTTTCTGGGGCTGCCGGTGATCACTACGATTTTCTTGCTCATGGGTTTCTCCTTAAATGATTGAAAATGGGTTTAGGGGATCGAATAATGTATCAGTAAGCTGTCGTCATGGCGCCGTCGTCCAGGAACGCCTGTCCGCTGACGCTGCCGTTGGCAGGGCTGATCAGGAACACCGCGGTGCGGCCGTATTCGTCCGTGGACTGATAGCGGCGCTGCGGGAAGTTCGCGCTGTCTTTCTTCGTGTATTCCTCTTCGGTAAGGCCGATCTTTTCGCCGCGGATGCCGTTCAGGTACTTGATGCGGTCCGTGTAGATGCGGCCGGGACCCATGGTGTTCACGAGAATGCCGAAGGGGCCGAACTCGCGGGCCATGGTCTTGCTCATGCCGACGACGCCCATGCGGAACGTGTTGGACAGGATGAGGTTATCCAGCGCGTTCTTGATGGAGGAGGACGTGCTGTTCAGGATGCGGCCTTCGCCGGCTTTTTTCATGTAGGGCAGCGCGGCGCGGATGGACGTGACGTAGCTGTGCAGGCACTTCTGATACCCGTCCGCCCAGTCGTCTTCCGTCAGCGCCTCGAAGGACCCCGCCTTCGGTCCGGGGCAATGGTTGACCAGCGCGTAGATGCCGCCCAGCTTTGCGGCGGCTTCGTCGATCATCTTCGTGATGCTCGCGTCGTCCAGCACGTCGTAATAAAAGCAGAAAGGCTTGTTGCCCGTTTCTTTTTCGATATCCGCCTGCGCTTTTTCCAGGTCGTCCCTGAAGGCCGGCGCAGTCGCGATAACGACCTTCGCGCCTTCTCTGGCGGCTTCCGTGGCGATGCCTTTTCCGATGCCCGCGGCAGAGGACAGAACGACGACGACTTTATCTTTTAAACCGAGATCCATAATATTTACCTCCTTGGGACAAAGAACCGTCCCCGATGTTCAACGCTTCTTCAGATCGACGACCGGGTTGACGAGGGGCTTCATCTCGAAGCCGTCCGGTCCGGTGATGCGGCATTCCGCGACATCGCCGTCCGCCAGGGGGAAGGCTCTGGGCGTTCCCGTGGACAGCACGTCGCCCGCGTACCAGCCCTGGATACTGCTGTGCAGCGAGACGAGGCGGGCAGGGCGGTGGGTCATGTTGGCGACGACGTTCTTCGCGTACACTTCGCCGTTGTGCACGCTCTGCACTTCCAGCTTCAGAACGTCGGGCACTTCGTCCGGAGTCACGAGCTGGGGACCGAATGAGAAGAACGTGGGAAAGTTCTTGACGATCGTCAGATAGCGGGGGTTGCCCTGCACGAATTCGTTGCCCTTCAGGATGGATTCCTCCGTCATGTCGAGGATCGTGGTGTAGCCCGCCACCGCATCCAGCCAGTCCTCTTCGGCGACGTCCCGGCAGTCCTTGCCCAGGATGACGCCCAGTTCCGCCTCCGCCGTGGTGCGGCAGGCTTCTTTCAGCTTCGGCAGGCAGATGTCGTCTCCGGGGCCGACGAGGGTGTCCGCCATCTTGAAGAAGCTGCCGGGGAACCCCTGGGGCGCCGCCATGCCGATGTCGCCCGCGTGATCCACGTAGTTCAGGCCGATGCCGAAGATGCGCCTCGGGTTGCGGTACAGGGGGCCGTAGACGACTTCCGCCTCGGGGATGAGCCCCGGAATGCTCTCCAGCTCCTCTTTGCCGCCTTCGTTATACCACGCGGTCAGAGGCTTCAGTTCCTGCGCCGCGATCAGGTCGAACAGATCTTCCTTCCAGGCCGTTCCCTTGCAGGCGTTCAGGCAGGCGATGGGGAGGACGCCCGTCTTCGTCACGATGCCGGCGGTCTCTTTGCCGTTCTGTTTTATTGTTGCGAGTCTCATGATCTTTCCTCCTTGCGCAGCGCATCCACAGCGGTTTTCAGCCTTCTGCATCCTTCTTCGACCTGTTCGTAACTGTTGGCAAAGGACATACGCAGATATCCCTCGCCGCCCGGGCCGAACACGTCGCCCGGCACCAGCGCGATGCCGGCGTGTTCCAGCAGGTAGTCCGACAGAGCTTCCGACGTCATGCCTAAAGACTTGCAGTTGATGAAAATATAGAAAGCGCCTTTCGGTTTTACGCAGGACAGTCCGTCGATGGCGTTGATCGCGGCGACGGCACAGTCTCTGCGGCGACGGTATTCCTGCAGCATCTCGCGGACTTCGCCGCCTTCTTCATTAATAGCGGTGATCGCCGCAGCCTGTCCGAAGGATATCGCGCAGGTGGTGTTGTGCTGGTGGAATTTGTTCAGGACGTTGATGGCTTCCTCGGGAGCGGCTACATATCCGAGGCGCCAGCCCGTCATGGAATAAGTCTTGGAAAGGCCGTTCAGCGTAAACGTGCGCTCCTTCATCCCGGGAAAACCGGCGATGCTCACGTGCGGCCTGTCATCGTAGATGAAACGTTCGTAGACTTCGTCGGAAATGACCAGAATATCTTTCTTGATCGCGATGTCTGCGATCTTCTGCAGCGTCTCTTTCGAGAGAACGCCGCCGGTGGGATTGTTCGGGGTCACGAGCACGATAGCCCTGGTCTTTTCCGTGATCTTCGACCGGACTTCGTCCGGATCCGGCTGGAAGTCGTTTTCTTCTTTCAGACTGTAGAAAACGGTCTTGGCGTTCAGAAACGCCGGCACGTTGCGGTAGTTGATCCAGACAGGGTCGGGGATCAGCAGTTCGTCTCCTTCGTCCAGATAGCACGCCAGGACGGCGAACACCGCTTCGGAAAGGCCTGCGGTGATCAGGACCTCTGTCGCCTTGTAATCCAGGCCGTTTTCCCGGCGCAGTTTATCCGCGACAGTCTGACGGAGCTCCATCATGCCGAAATTGGACGTGTAGAATACGTTGCCGGCGTTCAGGCTCTCGATCGCGGCTTTTTTGATGTATTCCGGCGTATCGAAATCCGGACGTCCGATCTCGAAGTGGATGACGGATCCTCCTTTTCTTTCGATCGCCAGAGCTTTTTCATTGACCTTGCGGATACCGGAGGGAGCCATCCGGTCCATGCGCGCCGCAGCTTTCAGCATCGCTTTTCCTCCTCGCCTTTTCCGGCCCTCATACGATAAGCCTCCTTTATTGCTGTGATGATATATGTAATAGGCTTGTTTCTGTTTTTATTGTAGCAAAGAACCGGGAACCTGAATAATACGAATCCCTTGCCATGTTATATGTTTTTTCTTATAATGTTATCGATGAACACTTTATCCGATTACAAAGAATATATTTACGCTGTCTACCGCGAACGCAGCTTTTCCAAGGCCGCGCAGGTGCTCCACACGTCCCAGCCCTGGCTGAGCGCGAAGGTAAAGGAAGTGGAGCAAACGCTCGGCGCGCCGCTGTTCGACCGCAGCACGAGTCCTCTTACCGTGACCCCCGCAGGCGAGTACTACGTCGCCCAGGCGGAAAAGATCATGCAGGTGGAAGCGGAGATGGACCAGTACTTCGAGGCGCTGCGGCAGGCTTCCGCGGGAAGGCTTCGCATCGGCAGTTCCATGTTCTTCTGCACCTACGTGCTGCCGGCGCTGCTGGCAGGCTTTCAGAAGGATCACCCCGGCGTGACGCTCACGTTCGAGGAAGGCGCTACGGCGATCCTTTCGGAAAAACTGCTGCGGGGCGACCTGGACGTGATCCTGGAAGCGGAAAAGCCGGAGCAGGCGGGGATACGCTCCATCCTGTGGGAACGGGAGGAGATCCTGCTGGCCGTTCCCGCGCGCTTTGCAATCAACCGGGAACTGGCGGAGTTCTGCTACACGTTCGACGAAGTGCTGAAGCGGGACCTCCCCGGCTGCGGAAGACCTCCCGTGCCTCTGGAACGCTTCGCGGGTCAGCCCTTCCTGCTGCTGGACGGAACGAACGATATCCATAGCCGGTGTCTTTCGATCTGCCGGAACGCCGGTTTTACGCCTGCCGTCAAACTGCAGCTCACGCAGATGATGACGGCTTACTACCTCGTGTGCGAGGGGCAGGGCGTTTCGATGCTGCGGGCGTCGATCCCCGAATCGGTGACGCCTACGGACAGCGTGGTCTTCTATCAGCTGCAGGACCCGCTTGCCGTCCGGGACATCTATCTGTCCTACGTAAGACTGCGGGACAGCGCGCTGAAAAAGCAGCTGATCGCCTATCTGGAAGACCGCGCCGCGCGCCGGTAGAGGAGGATGCCAATGAATACCCACATGATCATCGAAGCCGTCGGCTACGCAGGATCCCTGCTGGTCCTGGTGTCCATGCTGATGACGTCCGTCTTTAAACTGCGCGTCATCAACACCCTCGGGAGCCTCATCTTTACGGTCTACGCGCTCATCATCAAGTCGTACCCCACGGCGCTCATGAATTTCTGTCTCGTGCTGATCAACCTGCGCTTCCTGTGGAAGATGAGCCGCATGGATAAGGATTTCGACCTGGTGAAGACGAGGAAGGGCGACGCGTTCCTGCGGTATTTCATCGACAGCCGCAGAGACGATATCCGGGCCTGCTTCCCGGGCATCCCTCTGGACTTTTCCGACGCGACGGACGCCTATATCGTCTGCTGCAAGGGCCTGCCTGTGGGGGTCACCGTAGGGGAGGAACAGGACGGCGTCCTGAATCTCGTTCTGGACTATACCATCCCCGAATACCGGGATTTTTCCGTCGGCCGCTTCCTTGTTTCGGAATTAAAAAAACAGGGCGTCCGCAAACTGTGTTACGGAGGCCCTGTGGAATTTCATCTGCCGTATCTGCAGAAGCTCGGTTACGTCAAGAACGGCGAACTGTACGAAAAGGAATTATTTTAAGACGGCGTCCAGCAGCGCTTTCGTGTACTCGTGCTGCGGATGCTCGTAGACGTCGTCTACGGGTCCCTGTTCCACGATCTGCCCCTTGTACATCACGAGCACGCGGTCGCAGATCGAATAGCAGAGATTCAGGTCGTGGGTGATGAACAGGTAGCTCAGATCCAGTTCGTCTCGCAGGTCGAGCAGCAGCTGCAGGATCTGTCCCTGGATGGACACGTCCAGCGCCGAGACCGGTTCGTCCGCTACGACGAAGCGGGGTCTCTGGATGAGGGCTGTCGCGATGGACACCCTCTGCTTCTGCCCGCCGGACAGTTCGTTCGGCTTGTGGGTGATCAGCTCGTGATCCAATCCGACTCTCGTCATCATATCCAGCACCCGGCGCTTGCGTTCGGGTGCGTCGTATTTTCCGAAGATGCGCAGAGGCTCTTCCAGGATCCAGCCAACTGTCTTGGCAGGGTTCAGGCTGCCGTGGGGGTCCTGGAACACCATCTGGGGCCGCTTCGTGTAATGCTTGATCTCTCCCGTGATCTTCGCGTCGTCCAGCATGCCCAGGATCGCCTTGGACAGGGTGGATTTGCCGCAGCCGGATTCTCCGACCAGACCGACGATCTCGCCGTGGTCGATGTGGAACGTCACGTCCGTAAGCGCCTGGAAATTGCTCTTCTTTCCGAACACTGTGGAGTCCTGATACACGACGGACAGGTTATTCACTTCGAGCACGCGGTCACTCATGGCGTCTCCTCTTGGGGATGGCAGCCATCAGCTGCCGGGTGTATTCGTCTTTCGGCGCGTTGAAAATGTCCAGGGTCTTGCCCTGTTCCACGATGTTTCCCTTGTACATGACGGCGACGTTTTCGCACAGCTGCTTCACGACGAGCAGGTCGTGGCTGATCAGCAGGATGCCGACTTTGTATTCGTCGCTGAGCTCCTTCAGCAGCTTCAGGATCTTCGCCTGCACGCTGACGTCGAGCGCCGTGGTGGGTTCGTCGCAGATGAGCAGCTTCGGGTGGATCACCATTGCGGCCGCGATCATGGCGCGCTGCCGCTGACCCCCGGAAAGCTGGTGCGGATATTTGCTGTAGATCTCGTCCGGATTGGGCAGACCTACGCGGTCGAGGGCGTCGATCGCGAGCTTTCTGCGCTCCTCGGGCGTTTTTTTCGTGTGGATGCGAAGCGTCTCCTCCACCTGGTAGCCCACCTTGATGAGGGGATTGAGCGAGTTCATCGGTTCCTGGAACACGACGCCCATGCCCGGCCCCTGGATGGAACGGAGCTGGCTGCGGCTGCAGCGGTGCAGATCCATGCCTTCGAACACCACGTCACCGGTCACGGTCACGCGGCTGCGTTCGATCAATCCGGTGATGGCCATGGCCGTAACGGTCTTGCCGGAGCCGGATTCGCCTACGAGGCCCAGCCGTTCGCCCTCCTGCATGGTGAAACTGATGCCGTGGAGCGCTTCTTTGTTATTATCGAGGAACGTGACCCTCAGATCTTTTACCGTAAGCATATCGCCCATGCTATTCACCTCCCATGCCGTCGGCAAGAAGGCCGAATCCCAGGATGAGCAGGATGATGGCGACGCCTGTGAAGATGGCGTACCAGGGCGCCTGGAACAGGTAGCCCTGCGCTTCGGACAGCAGTCTTCCCAGACTGGGATCCGGGGGCTGCACGCCTACGCCGAGGTAGCTCATGGAAGCTTCCGACAGCACCGCGTTATTGAAACCGATGGCGACGGAAGACAGAAGCACCGGGATGATATTGGGCATGATATGCAGGAACAGGATGCGCATATTGCTTGCGCCCATCAGCCTGGCGTTGCGCACGTAATCCGTGTTCTTCTGTTTCGCCACCTCCGTGCGTACGATGCGCGCGAAGCTGGGAA
>JAEEGJ010020078.1_pt1 | contig 14601 bp, 13 predicted proteins | sample 8958761 | NCBI WGS metagenome assembly JAEEGJ01 (sample SAMN16246546, study PRJNA631951) | gut metagenome | biome: gut microbiome; feature: rumen; material: RS-attached | host: Bos | place: Iran: Karaj | collected 2018-10 | reverse complement strand
TATCAAAAAGATTAGGCTATAAACCAGTAATTATATTTGATTTAATATTTACATTATATTTATATATTTTACCTATAGTACCTAATTTTAATGAATATGTTATGTCTATTATTTATTTAATAGTACCTATTTTATTTGCTTTTAGAATACTTAGATTCTATGAAGATAAGACAAATCATAAGATATCAAACGATTATCATATTATCAAGTTTAAACATGCTATATTACCAGCATTGCTTGTAATGATATTAGTTTATTTTTATAGTGGATACTTTAGATTCTATACAGTGGCGGTAGCAACTGGTAGCATGACTCCTAAAATTAATAAGGGTGATGTTGTTATTGTAGATCAAAAATATTCATTTAATGATTTAGATGTTGGAGAAGTTATAGCAGTAAAAAAAGAAGGAGTAATAATTATTCACAGAATAGCTAAAAAGATTAGTGTTGGTGATTCATACTTTTATTATACTAAGGGAGATGCCAATAAAAATATGGATGACTTTGTTATAAAAAACGATATGGTTGTTGGAAAAGTAAGTTTAAGAATACCTTATATAGGTTATCCAACAGTATGGTTTAATGGAAAATAAGGAGGACACAATGGAGAAGAAAGAGAAATCAAAAACCACTAAAAAAACAACTAGTAAAGTTAAAAGTAAAACTAAAGTGGAAAAGAAACCAAAAGTTGAAAAAGAGCAAACGGTTAAAAAAGTAAAAATACAGGAAGAAGATATTTTTAACACTCCTACTAAAAAGGGAATTTATTATAGTTTTAATATGAGGGTAATAACTAATGTTATATTACTAGTAGTCTTTGTATGTGCTCTTGTATATTCCTCAATTATGTCATTTTCTATAACAAAAAGACAATACATTAATTATAATGAAAATAGTGATATAGATTATAAGATATACTTGAAAGATAATAATTTTTATGATGAAAAATATCTTGGTAAAGGTATGGCTTATGTTGCTAGTTTGATTGATAAAATACATATTAATTATAAATATAATTTTAATGTAGATAAAAAGAGTAATTTATATGTTATTTATGATGTAAAAGCTAAAGTGATAATAGCAAGTCAAAGTAATTCAAATACCTTCTTTGAAAAAGAGTATAATTTATCTGAAGAAAAAATTGAAGAAGTTAATGATGAATATGGATATTCAATTAGTAAAAATGACGTAGTAATAGATTATAATTATTACAACAAACTTGCTAATGACTTTAAAGCCCATTATGCAGTTAATACATCTAATAGATTAGAAGTAACACTTTATGTTACAGAAAAGAGTAAACCAAATAATATATATAATCTTTCTAATACTAATAAAGTTACCTTAATTATTCCACTTTCTGAACAAGAAGTTAATATTTCATTCGACAATAAAAATGTAAATATAGAAAAACAATTAATAAGTAACCCTGCATTTATTGTAAAAGATACTAAATTAGCAATCGTTAGTGGAGTACTTGCAATATTAGCACTTGCAGCACTTGTTGGATTAATGAAAAAATTATCTTTAATAAGCACTGAAACAAGTAAATATGATAAATATGTAAACAGAATACTAAGAGGATATGATAGGTTAATAATTAGTATCAAAAACAAACCAAATGTAGAAGAATATAATATTATTAAAGTTGAAAGATTTGAAGAATTAATTGATGTTAGAGACAATACTAGTCAGCCTATAAATTATTTTGTAGTAACACCTCATCAAAAATGTGAATTCTTCGTAATAAATAAAAATAATCTATATACATATGTAGTTAAAGCATCAGAGTTTGAGAAGGATTCTAATAATGAAAAAGAAAGTTAAAGAAACTATTTATAAAAATATTAAAGTAATAGTAGCCTTTGTTATAGTAAGTATACTATTACTTTCTTTGGCATATGCTAATTCTTCTGCAGCTGCTAGAGTTGAAAACATTTTAGTAAGTGTTAAACCACATGGTAATGTGACAATTACTGGACTAAGTTTGAATAGTAGTTCTAATGGTGGAACTAGTAGTAACGAAGAATATAATGTAAGCAGTATATTTAGCTCTATTAGTCTTCCTAATGCTGATTCAACTGTAACATATAAGGTAGATGCCACTGTTTTTTCAGCTACTGAGATGAAATTATCCAGTATTACAGGCCTTAATAGCCATTTAGAGTATTCAATATCAAATTATACTTTAGGAGAATCACTTTGTAATACGAATGATGAATGTAATTATGGTGCAACTGATGAACTATTAATAACGATAGGATATAAATCAGGAGAGTATGATAGTAGCAATACTAATTATGCTTTAAGTATGAATTTTGTGTTTGAAAAAGTTACATATATCGCTAAAATTGGAAATACTAGATATATTACTTTAAGCGCAGCAGTTTCAGCGGTTCCTAAAAATGATACAGAAACAACAGTAATGCTACTAGATAATACTAGTGAAATTATAACTGTAGCAGCACATCAAAATATCAAATTTGATCTTCAAAGTTTTACCATAAGTAATAGTGGTAAAAACCCCGTAATTACTAATAATGGAGTAATTAAAATTTATAATGGTACTATTACGTCAGATACTAGTCAAGGAGCTATTAATAATAATGGTACTCTTAATATGACTGGTGGAAGGATAGTGGCGACTGGAACTAGACAAGCCATTTATAATGCAGGAACAGTAAATATTAGTGGGGATGCATATTTGAGTGCCGTAACAGTTGAAAGAGCACCACTTCAAAATTTGGCAACAGGAACTGTTAATATTACTGGAGGAACAATTATTTCAACAGCTTATTATGGAATAGAAAATCTTGGAACATTAACGATTGGTACTAAAGATGGAAATGTCAGTAGTAGTTCTCCGTTAATTAAAGGTGAAATATATGGAGTGTATACGACACCTGATTTTAGTTTTTATGATGGAGTTATTGAGGGAAAAACAGATGCTGTTAACGATGAAAACTTAATTGATGATATAGAAACTGGTACTGAAATACTACATGCTATGGATGGCCTTTATAAAAAGATATCATTAGGTCTAAAGATAACCATTACATTTAATCCAAATGGTGGTAGTGTTACCGAAGTATCAAGAGAGATAGCCAAAGGAGGAGTTATTGGTACATTACCAACTCCGACTAGAAGTGGATTTGATTGTGTTGGATGGTTTACTGATCCTAATGCTGGAACAGAAATAACAGCAAGTACAACATTTAATAATGATGACGAGATATATGCTCATTGGGAAGTGCATTACCATTATGTAGCTGATATAAATGGTACAAAATATTCAACTCTTCAAGATGCAGTTGATGATGTGGCTACTGATAATTTAAAAGTTACTATTACAATTTTAGATGATATTAACAATGAAAATATAACAATATCATCTGGTAAAAATATTGAACTGGATATTGGATCGTATACTATAAGTAATGAGACTGGTATAATATTTGATAATTCCGGTACTCTTGAGATTAAAAACGGGAAGATATTACGTAATGGAACTAATGACCAAAATAGAGTTATTCAAAACGAAAGGACAGGACATTTAATTATTTCTGGTGGTGACATTAAATCAAATATTTTCCAAGTAATTCGTAATTATGGAACACTTACAATTACTGGTGGTAAGATTTGGGCTGCTACTATAGTAGACCAAGGAATTATTAACAATGAAAATAATGCAACTATGACTATTTCTGGCGGAGAAGTAATTGGTACTAAGAGACAAGCAATTTATAATGATGGAGGAAGATTAACTATAAGTGGCAATCCAAGTTTAACGAATGGAAGTGGGGCAACCGCCACAAGAGCTTGTGTACAGAATCATAGAGGAACAACAACAATAAGTGGTGGATCAATTACAACACCTGCATCTTCATATCCAGCTGTACTTAATGAAAGTACTATGACTATTACTGGAGGAACAATTACAGCACCATCACAAAATGGCGTTAACAACACTTCTTCTTTAACAATTGGAATAAAAGATGGAACTATTGACACTATCGTGCCTTCAATTACTGCAGGAGGATATGGAGTTAATAGTACAGGAACGTTTAAGTTTTACGACGGAACTATAAGAGGTGTAACTGGATCTATAAATGGAACAGTTACTGAAATAGAAACTGGAAGTACTCGAGTAGATGCTACTGAAGTTATAAATAACACGACATATAACACAACACATTTAGAATAAAAAACACTTTTAAAAGTGTTTTTTTTGTTCTTAAAGTATTCAAGCAACTCTTTGTCTCATACCACCCGATAAACTATTAGGATATTTGTTTTTAAAATCTTTTAATCCATAAGTGTCTAAGAGTTTAATAACTTGTTTTTCACTATCTTCATTTAATTCATTTCTTATTTTTAAACCAAGTAAACAGTTATCTAAAACAGTTAACCAATCAAAAAGAGAATCTTTCTGAAGCATATAACCAAATTTTAAGTTTTTATCTTTATATTTTATATTTCCATTAGATTTATCATCAACTCCTGAAAGTATTGACAAAATAGTAGATTTTCCACAACCTGATGGCCCAATAATAGAGATAAATTCGTTATCATAAACTGAAAAACTAATATCATCTAAGGCGATAGTTTCACTATTTTCATCATGATAAATCTTTTTTAAATTAGTAATATCTAATAATTTATTTAACATAAATTAAATCTTCATAATTTACTTTTTCTTTTAATTCATTAGCATTTATCATGATATCTTGAAGATGATCAAATGACTCTTTTGTAAAAGTAGTTTCTTTAGGCCAAGTATCATTCTCCTTATATCTATCTAAAACTACTATTAAATCATTTAATGATGTATCAGGGAAAAATGGTAGTATTATTTTTGCTATTTCTTCACTATCATTTTCGTGAACGTAATCAAGTCCTTTTTGAATGGCTTTTGTAAACTTTTCAATGGTCTCTTGATTGTTTTTTAAATAACTTATCCTAGCATTATATGCCGTATAAGGGATAACACCTCCTAAATTACCTAAAGATTCTACAATATATCCAAATCCTTCTTTTTCAACCATTGTAGCTTGTGGCTCAAAAAGTGCTACAAAATCTCCATTACCACCAATAAAAGATCCTGCCATAGCAGCAAAGGCAATCGAAGTATCAATATTTAAATCTTTCTTAGGATCAATATTATTTTGTTTTAAAACCCATTCTAAGGTCATTTCAGGCATACCACCTTTACGACCACCAATTATTGTTTTATTTTTTAAATCATATAAATTAAAACTATCCATTTTTCTTCTTGAAACAATAAAAGAGCCATCTTTTTGTGTAAGTTGGGCAAATGTCTTTAAATAATCTTTCTCTCCACCATTATAAACATAAATAGTAGCCTCACTACCTGAAAAACCAATATCAACATCACCAGACAAAACAGCGGCTGTTACATTATCAGCACCTGGAGTTAAAATAAACTCTACATCTAGTCCTAAATCTTTAAAATAACCATTAGCAAGTGAAACATACTGTGGTGCATAGAAAACACTATGAGCAACTTCCGCTACTTTTACTTTAATTAAATTATTTTCTTTTTCTTTTCTTCCAATAAAAAAGAAACCTCCCAATAAAATTAAAATAATTAAGATAAATAATAATATTTTTCTCATATAACCTCCTTTTAAGTTACAATGTATTATATTCTTAAAAAAAATAAGAGTGTATGATATAATTAATAAAGGTGAAGTTACATGCTAGAGAATTTAAATGAAAATCAAAAGATTGCAGTGGAACATAAAGATGGACCACTTTTAATATTTGCGGGAGCTGGATCTGGAAAAACTAAAGTACTTACTAATAGGGTAGCATATTTAATAAATAATTATGGTGTATCACCTTATAATATTTTAGCAATTACATTTACTAATAAGGCAGCAGGTGAGATGAAAACAAGGCTTAACCTTTTGATTGGTGATTTATCAAAAAATGTTATGACATCAACATTTCATTCTTTTGGCTTAAAAATATTAAGAGAAAATTATAGTTATTTAGGCTATTTACAAAACTTTAATATCATGGATAGTGAAGATAGCCTTACGATTATAAAAAGATGCTTAAAAGAGCAAAATTTAGACCCTAAGATGTATAATCCATATGCTATTAGAAGTAAAATTAGCAGTAACAAAAATGAATTAGTTATGCCAAGCGAATATAAAAAGTTTGTAAGAAGTGATTTTGATGAAGTTGTTGCAACAATCTATGAAAAATATCAAAATACTCTTTATAGAAACAATTCTGTTGACTTTGATGACTTGTTAATATTGCCAATTAAATTATTTAGAGAGCATGATGATATTTTAGAAAAATATCAAGAAAGATTTAAGTATATTTTAATAGATGAGTATCAAGATACTAACGAAGCACAATATGTTCTTACTAAGATGATATCTTCTAAGTATCGTAATATCTGTGTAGTAGGTGACAATGATCAAGCTATTTATGGCTTTAGAAATGCTAATTATCGAAATATTTTGAATTTTGAAAAAGACTTTAAAGATTGTACAGTTATTATGCTAGAAGAAAACTATCGTTCAACTAAGAACATTTTAAAAGCAGCTAATAGTGTTATTAAAAATAATACTGAGAGGAAAGATAAAAATCTTTGGTCTAACAAAGAAGATGGAGAAAAGCTTACTTATTATCGTGCGGAAAATGAAGCTGATGAGGCAGCATATATTATTAGAGAAGTTAAGAAACTCTTAATTAAAGGGGTTAAATATGAAGATATAGTAGTTTTATATCGTACTAATGCTCAATCTCAAATAATTGAAAGAAGTTTTGTAGGAGAAAATATCCCATATAAAGTAGTAGGATCAATGCAGTTCTATGGTAGAAAAGAAATAAAAGATTTAATGGCATATTTAAAACTTATTTATAATTCTAATGATGATATTAGTCTTCAAAGAATAATTAATACACCCAAACGTGGAATAGGTACTAAAACTATAGAAAACTTAATTAGTATTAGAGATGAACTTAATATTAGTATGTATGATGCTATAACAAGTGGTAAAGAATTGGAATTTAAGAACTTAATCGAAGACTTAAAAGAAAAAAGTGTAAATGTAACTTTAACAGAATTAGTAGATATTATCTTAGAAAAAAGTGGTATGAAAAAAGAACTTGAAAGTGAACATACCTTAGAAGCTGATATAAGATTAGAAAACTTAGAAGAATTTAAATCAATTACTAAAGAATTTGAAAATAGAGTTGGTGAAATATCTCTAGAGGAATTCTTATTAGAAACAGCGCTATTAAGTGATGCTAATGAATATAAAAATGATAATAATCGTGTTAATTTAATGACTGTTCATGCTGTTAAAGGACTAGAGTTTGACTATGTCTTTATCGTAGGATTAGAAGAAGGAATATTCCCTCATATCAATTCAATGATGGATAAAAGTGAACTTGAAGAAGAAAGAAGACTGTGTTATGTTGCGTTAACTAGGGCAAAAAAGAAAGTTTATTTAATAAATGCTAGAATGAGAATGCTTTATGGAAGAGATCAAGTTAATGTTCCAAGTAGGTTTATTAATGAAATAGACCAAGACTTAATTGAAAGTGATAATATCAAAGATAGACCAGTTAAAAAAATAGAGAAGATGACTTATGACGATGATGTTTCATTTAATCTTGGAGATAAGGTTATGCATGATAAATATGGAAAAGGTATTGTTGTAGGAATTGAAGATAAATTAATAAGTGTAGCTTTCTCGAAAGAGTTTGGTATTAAGAAGTTATTAAAGAATCATAAAAGTATAAAAAAGATATAATATTTGGAGGAATTTATATGAGGCAAATTGAAATAACAGTTCGAGTAAATAATAGTATGGAAGAGGTCGATAAAATACTTAGTAACCAGGGATTCAAAATTATTAGAAAGAGCCGTATTAAGGATATTTATAAATCAGAGTTATGTGATTCATTAAAAGAGAGTAATATTTTAGAATTGTTATCCAAAAGCATATTAATAAGATATTTAAGCATTAATGGTGAACAAGAATTTAAAAAATTAACTTATAAAAAGAAAACTTATGATGGTAGTACCGTAATTTCAGAAGAAAAAATAAATGTTAATATAGATGATATAGATAATGCTAATAAATTGTTTGAAGCATTAGGCTTTAAAACACTAGTTAATGTTAATTATGATGTTATAGTATATAGTAATGATAAACTTGAATTATGCTTTCAATCAGTCGAGAATTTAGGACTATTACTTGAATATGAAAATGAATCTGACTTCAAAGATGTTTCAAATGAAGATATTATGAAAGAAAAAAATAAAATGTTAGAAAAAATTAAACAATTAGGGCTAAATATCTCTACTGATATCGATGTTAAAAAAGCTTTTGAATTAATTAAAAATAACTTGAATAAAGACTAAAAAAATAGTCTTTTTTATGATATAATAATTTTAGGAGAATTTATATGAATATTAAAGATAGAATTAGAGAATTAGTAGATTTATTAAATAGATATAATTATGAGTATTATACTTTAGATAACTCTAGTGTATCAGATTATGAATATGATCGCTTAATGCAAGAATTAATGACTTTAGAAAGTAAATATCCGGAGTATATATTACCTGATTCACCAACTACAAGAGTAGGTGGAATAATACTTGAGGAATTTAGTAAAGTTACTCATAAAATACCACTTTTATCACTTAGTAACGTCTTTAACGAAGAAGAAATTAGAAAGTTTGATGAAAGAATAAGAAAAGAAAATATTAATCCAGATTATATATGTGAATTAAAAATAGATGGACTTAGTATCAGTTTAACCTATGAACATGGCTTATTAGTGCGTGGTGCAACTAGAGGAGATGGAGTAGTAGGAGAAGACATTACTAACAATGTTAAGACCATTAAAGCTATTCCTTTAAAGATTAATAGAGATATCGATATTGAGGTTCGTGGGGAAATATTTATTAGTAAAAAAGAGTTTAATAAGATAAATGAGCAAAGAGAAAAAGATGGATTACCACTATTCCAAAACTGTCGTAATCTAGCAGCAGGCTCAGTAAGACAACTTGATTCTAGTGTAACATCATCAAGAAAGTTAGATAATTTTATTTATCATTTGCCTAATCCATTAGATTATGGTATTGAAACTCATGAAGAAGCATTAGAATTTATGAAAGATTTAGGGTTTAAAGTTAATCCTAAAAGAAAATTCTGCCATAATGTTGATGAAGTATTAGAGTTTATTGAAGAAATAACTAAAATTAGACCGGATTTACCTTATGATATTGATGGTATTGTTATTAAAGTTAATGATATAAATGAACAAAATAGTTTAGGAAGAACAATTAAATATCCAAAGTGGGCAACTGCTTATAAATTTCCGCCAGAAGAAGTTACAACAAGATTAAAAGATATTATTTTCACTGTTGGTAGAACTGGAAAAATAACACCTAATGCAGTATTAGAACCAGTTAAAGTTGCAGGATCTACTATTTCCCGTGCAACTCTTCATAACGAAGACTTTGTTAAAGAAAAAGATATTAGAGTAGGAGACATAATATCTATTAGAAAAGCAGGAGACGTTATTCCAGAAGTTGTAGAAGTTAAGTTTAATAGACGTGATAAAATGCTTGATAAATTTAAAATGATTGATAAATGTCCAATCTGCGGAAGCGATTTAATTAGAGTAGAGGGTGAAGCTAATCACTACTGTCCTAATATTAATTGCGCGGCAAGAAATATTGAGTCACTTATTCATTTTGTTAGTAGAAAGGCTATGAATATTGATGGTCTTGGTGAAAGAATAGTTGAAGATTTATTTAACTATGGCTATCTTAATGACATAATAAGCATTTATAATTTAAAAAATCATCGTGAGCTTTTGATGGAACTTGAAGGATTTGGATCAAAAAGTATTGACAATTTATTAACTTCTATTGAAGATAGCAAAACAAGATCTTTAGAAAAACTATTATTTGCTCTAGGAATTAGACATGTTGGTGAAAAATGTGCTAAAATATTAGCACTAAAGTATAGAAGCATGGATAATTTGATGGCATCTTCTTATGAAGAATTAAATGCTATAAGAGATGTCGGTGATGTAATTGCCTTATCTATTTGTGAATACTTTAAAGATGATAAAAATATTAAGCTTATTAACGATTTAAAAAATATTGGTGTTAATATGACATATCTAGGCGAAGAAGTAAAAGAGGATGAAAACTTTAATAATAAGAAGTTTGTCATCACTGGTACAATTAGTTTTATGTCTAGAGACGAATTAAAAGAGAAAATAGAACTTTTAGGTGGTACTTGTTCTGAAAGTGTTAGTAAAAAGACTGATGTTGTAATTGTTGGTGAAAATCCTGGAAGTAAATATGATAAAGCTATTGAACTTGGAATAGAGATATGGAATGAAGAGGTACTTAAAGAAAAGTTGGAGGTATAAATGAATAATAAAGGTATAACATTAATTGAAATGATTGGCGTTTTTATGATTTTAATCGTTGTTTTGATGCTAGCAATGCCAAGTATTAGAAGTGCAGTTGAAAAAACTAAAAATGATAAGTATAAAAGTTATGAAGAATTAATAAAGATGAATATGGAATTATATGTTCATGACAAAATAGATGGCTTAACTTTTAATAATGGATATTTACCTCTAACATTAAATAACTTAAAAGAAGTTAATCCTGATATTAACCTTGGAATTTGTAGCATTAATAATCTGTATGTTCGACAAATTAGTACTTGTGTTAATTGTAGTGATCCCAATCCTATTTATAATTATACATATGATTATTGTGTAAATATAACTTGTACTGATGGAAGTGAAGTATATAATTCATCAAGAAATTGTGTAGTACCATAAAAGAAAAAGGATATTGTTTAACAATATCCTTTTTTAATTATTAAAATTCTCTATATAATCCAACAACTTTTCCTAAGATAGTACAATTCTTTAAGATTATTGGCGCCATAAAATCATTTTCTGGCTGTAATCTAATATGATCACTTTCCTTAAAGAATCTTTTTACTGTAACTTCATTTTCATCAGTCATAGCAACAACTATTTCACCGTTGTTGGCAGTGTTTTGTCTTTGAACAACTATTACATCGTTATCATAGATACCAACGTTAATCATACTTTCACCACTAACTCTTAAAGTAAATACTTCTTTCTTTTTAGGAATTAAGAAAGCAGGTATATCAATATATTGATCTGGCATTTCAATCGCCTCAATAGGACTACCGGCTGTAACTTTTCCTAATAGAGGAACTGTGGCAATGGAGTCATTGGAGTTTTTTAATTCATTTGGTACTAAAAGTTCAAGCGTTCTATTTTTATTTGACCCTTTTTTTAAATATCCTTTATTAACTAAATTAGTTAGATGAGTATGAATAGTAGCAGGTGAAGATAAGTTTACCATACTAGCTATTTCTCTAACTGTTGGTGGATATCCGTTTTCGGCTTCAAACTTCTTAATGGCATTTAAAATATCATTTTGTCTTTCTGTTAATTTTTCCATATTTCATCTCCTTACATCTTAATATTAGCATAACATTTTACAAATGTCAAACAAAAGTTCGATTTGGTATTGACACGAATATTTGTTCGTGTTATATTGGATGTGTTAGGAGGAAGAGAAAATGAAAAAGGGTGATTTTAAAATATTTGTATTAATTTATTTATTATTAATATCTATCTCCTTTGTTTTAGTAACTACTGTTAATAGACTGAGAACAGATAATAATAAATACGTTATAACAATGAATAGATAAGATGATACTAATTGACAAAATTAGTATTTTTTTTTACAATATATATACAAGGGTTGGTGATATTTTATGTATCAAAACAAATTAAATCTTACTCCTAAGGAGATACTAGAGAAAGAGTTTAAAATTGATACTAGAGGTTATCGTTTAAAAGAAGTAGATCAATTTTTGGATTTAATTATCCATGATTATGAAACTTTAATAGAGATAATCAAAAAACAAGAAAAAGAAAAAGATGAGTTATCTGATGAAATATTACGCTTAAAGCAAGATTTAAGAAATGCTAATATCAATGTAGAGATTGCTAAAGCTAGTGATAAGACAGTTTCTAACGTTGATTTATTAAAAAGAATTTCCAACCTTGAAAAAGTAATTTACGGAAAAGATGACGAAGAATAATAATTTTTAGGTAAACGCTGTATACTTGTTATATAGAGGAAAGTCCATGCTCGCAAAAGCTGAGATGCTTTTAGTGTTTGTGCTTAGGGAAAAAATAACCTAAGGTAGAGAAATCTAACGGCGATATCTTACCTAAGTCAATTGATATGGTAAGAATCATAAAGTGCCACAGTGACGATGCCTTTGGAAACGAAGGAGTGAAACGTGGTAAACCCCACAAGCGAGAAACCCAAATTTTGGTAGGGGAGTTTTGAAGAAGGAATCAAACTGATTCAAGAATTGCATTGCAATAGATAAATGTTTGCCACCTTTTAGGTACAGAACATGGCTTATTAAGATTATTATTAGAAGGTTTGGTGTTATAAATTGAAAGAACTTGGTGAAAATTTAAGATTGGCCAGAAATAATATTGGTATTTCGATTGATGAAGTTGCCAATGATTTGGGAATTGATAAAGTTTTACTTGATAATTTAGAGAATGGAAATGCGAAAGCATTTAAAGACATTGTCTCTTTAAAGGAGACAATTATTTCTTATGCCAAATATTTGGGATTAGATCAAGAAACTTTATTAGATGATTTTAATGATTTTGTTTTTTCGTCGACTTCTAAGATATCTACAGAAGATATAAAAGAAGCAACTAAAAAGACTAAAGAAAAAGAAAAAGATACTAAAAAGATAAAATCACCATATACAATAGAAAAAAAGAGCCATAGTGGAACTGTCACTCTAATTGTTAGCGGGATTTTAATGGTTATGATTTTAGCTATCTTATATTTTGTAATAAGAACAAGGATGTTCGGTTAGGAGTATTATATGAAATTAAATTTACCTACAAAACTATCTATCTCAAGAATACTTATTAGTGTTTTAATAATTATAATTGCTTTCTGCCCATTAGAATTAATTGGCATAAACATTCCTAAATATTTAGTTAAGAATATTACTATTGATATAAAATTCATAATTATTGGAGTATTATTTATTATTGGAAGTATTACTGACTATTTAGATGGACAAATTGCTAGAAAGAGGAAACTAATTACTGATTTTGGTAAAATGATAGATTCAATTGCTGATAAAATGTTAGTTAATTCAGTGTTAATAATTTTAGCGTGTTCAGGGTTTATTAGCCCCATAGTACCAATAATTATAGTTTTAAGAGATATATTTGTTGATTCTATTAAAATGGAAGCTGCTAGGAAAGGCAATGTAGTCGCAGCTATTAAGTCAGGCAAGATTAAAACAGCTAGTTTAATGATAGGAATTACACTTATGTTCTTCTATAATTTGCCTTTTGAATTATGGGGAATAGGAGTAGCAGATTTCTTCATTTACTTTGGAACACTTATGAGTTTATATTCTATGTATGAATATTATAATTTAAATAAAAAATATTTTTTACCTGAAAAATAAATTTTATAAAGTCAAAGAAGTATTAAAAACAATTTTCCCTATGAAGAAAATTGTTTTTCTTAGCAAAAAAGTGGTAGACATTTTAACAAACAAATGTTCGAAAAAAGTATTGACAAGCAATTTATTAACTGCTAAAATTAAATCATGAGAGGAGAAAAAGTATGAAAACAAACACAGTCGAAAAGGATAAAACATTAGATCAAGTAATTAGTGAAATAGAAAAACAATTTGGTAAGGGAGCAATAATGAAACTTGGTGAAAGTGCACATATGGAAGTTGATGCAACACCATCTGGTTCACTTGCCTTAGATATAGCATTAGGAGTTGGAGGATATCCAAAAGGAAGGATTATAGAAATATTTGGACCTGAATCAAGTGGTAAAACAACAGTAGCGTTACATGCTATAGCAGAGGTTCAAAAGCGTGGAGGAAGAGCAGCATTTATTGATGCTGAGCATGCACTTGATCCAGTATATGCTAAAAATTTGGGAGTAAATATTAATGATTTATTATTATCTCAACCTGATACAGGAGAACAAGCTTTAGAAATATGTGATGCTTTAGTTAAAAGCGAAGCTGTTAATATTATTGTTATAGACTCAGTTGCCGCTTTAGTGCCACAAGCTGAAATTGATGGTGAAATGGGAGACTCTCATGTTGGACTTCAAGCAAGACTTATGTCACAAGCTTTAAGAAAATTATCAGGAAATATTAGTAAAACTAAAACAACAGCGATTTTTATTAACCAATTGCGTGAAAAGGTAGGAGTTATGTTTGGTAACCCCGAAACAACACCTGGAGGAAGAGCCCTTAAATTTTATTCATCAATTAGGCTTGATGTAAGACGTGCAGAACAGTTAAAAAATGGTGAAGCATTTGTTGGTAGCAGGACAGCAATTAAGGTTGTAAAAAATAAGGTTGCGCCTCCATTTAAGAGCGCTATGGTTGATATTATTTATGGTGAAGGAATAAGTAAAGAATCTGAACTTGTTGACTTAGCAACAGAAGC
>JAEEGJ010020074.1_pt1 | contig 14603 bp, 6 predicted proteins | sample 8958761 | NCBI WGS metagenome assembly JAEEGJ01 (sample SAMN16246546, study PRJNA631951) | gut metagenome | biome: gut microbiome; feature: rumen; material: RS-attached | host: Bos | place: Iran: Karaj | collected 2018-10 | reverse complement strand
AGGGTCCAGCTTGTAAAGCCAGCCGCCGTACTCAAAGACGACCAGCGATCCGTCCGTGCTTGGGAATTTGACGTCATATTCCTTGAAATCAGTGACTTTCCTGGTGGTTTTGGTCACCGTGTCGTATACGAATACATTCATCCAGTGGTCGCGGTCGGAAATGAAATAGATCTCAGAACCGATCCACATCGGCATGATGTCCTGGGCCTCGTTGGCGGTGATATTCTCAACCTTTTTCCCGTCCCAGATCCAGATGTCGTCCGCCTGTCCTCCGCGGTAGTATTTCCAGGTACGGAACTCGCGCATGGTGCGGTTGTACGCGAGGCGTTTCCCGTCCGGACTCCAGCAGCAGAACCCGCCTTCCGGCAGCGGCAGTTTGTCGCTCATGCCACCTTCTGCGGGCACGGTCCAGAGATTGCCTTCGAATCCGTCGCCGATGCGGTTGCGGTAGATGATGCTCTTGCCATCCGGCTTCCAGCCCATCACGATGTTGTTCGGCCCCATGCGGTCGCCCAGGTCATCCCGGCCGTTGGTCGATGTCCAGGTCAGCCGGACCGGCGTGCCGCCCTTCGCGGGGATGGAATAGACTTCCGTGTTGCCGTCATACTGCCCGGTGAAGGCGATGGTCTTGCCGTCAGGAGAGAATTTGGCAAACATCTCATAACCTTCGTGGGAAGTCAGGCGCATGGCCTGGCCGCCGGCAAGGGGGGCTGTGTACAGATCTCCGGCATAGGAGAAAACGATGTCGGTGCCGTTGGTGGTGGGGAATCTCAAGAGCCGCCCGTCCGAGGCGAGGGCAGTGGTCGCAACGGATGCGGCGACCAGTACGGAAAGGACCAATTTTTGCATATTAGAGTCGGGTCTTTATTGCCCTGCTAAGATACAAATTATTGGCTTTTTTCTTTATATTCGCATTTGTGAACGAAAAACCGAACGAAATGAAACATCGTTTTTTCTCCCTGGCAGTCCTTTTGATGGCTGTTTCAGCCCTGCTCCTTTCTTCCTGTACCAGTAAATACGCTTCTGAGAAAGCGGCCGTCAGCGCAAAGATCGCTGAGACGATGGGCGAGGTGCAGAACCTGACTTTCAACACCTTTGAACAAATCGGCCAGACGACGATCGGCCAGGAGGTCGAGATGAGGATCGATCTCTTCAAAACCAAGCTTGAGCAGGATCAGAAATTCTATGATATGTACACCGCTGGCGGCGTGCTCGGCAAGGCCTCCCAGAAAAAGACGGCCATCGAGCGCGACCAGCTGCATCTGACCCAGTTGGATTCGATCCGCAATAACCTGGGCGCCAAGCTGAACGAGATCGCTTATCGTGATTACAAGTTCTCCGCAGTCGGCAAGATCAAGGACAGCAAGCTTGAGGCAAAGGATTGGTATGCGGCCATCAGCCCCTCGGGCGAGGTGCTCAGCCTGGTCCAGGATCCCAAAAAACTCCACAAGGGCCTTGGTGTCACCATCCCCGGCTATAAGGGAATGTTTGACGAAGAATAATGGAAACCCATGTCGTGATCATGGCGGGAGGCATCGGGTCCCGTTTCTGGCCGATGTCAACCCCGGAGTTGCCTAAGCAGTTCATCGATGTGCTGGGCTGCGGCCGTACGCTGATCCAGCTGACGGCCGACCGTTTCCGTACCCTCTGTCCTCCCGAAAACGTCTGGGTCGTCACCTCATCTTCATATGTAAATATCGTGCGGGAGCAGCTTCCCGAGATTCCCGCGGAGAATATCCTCCCCGAGCCTTGCGCCCGTAATACCGCTCCCTGCATCGCCTATGCGTGCTGGAAAATCAAGGTGCGGCATCCGGATGCGAATGTCGTGGTGACGCCGGCGGACGCCCTGGTCCTTGATGTCCCGGAGTACCGTCGTGTCCTTTCGGAGGCTTTGTCTTTTACGGCGGATAACGACGCCATTGTCACGATCGGCATCACGCCCACCCGGCCGGAGACCGGCTATGGTTATATCTGTGCCCGGCAGGACACGGGGGCGGAACTGGATGAAGCAGGAGTGGAGCATCCTTCCGAGCTGCTGGAAGTGGCAGCATTCAAGGAGAAACCCTCGCTGGAGTTGGCGCAGGCTTATCTTTCAGCCGGCAATTATTTCTGGAACGCAGGCATTTTCGTGTGGAACGTGGAGACGATTACGGCCGCCCTGCGCGAATATGCGCCCCAGATCGCAGCCGTGATGGACCGGATTGCTCCGAGTTTCTACACCGGAGCCGAGGAGACGGTCGTGCGGACGCTGTTCCCCTCTTGCGAAAAGATCAGCATCGACTATGCCGTGATGGAGAAGGCGGAGCGCATCTATACGATTCCGGCCGAATTCGGCTGGTCCGACCTGGGCACCTGGGGTTCGCTCCATGCAAATCTGGGCAAGGATGAGGGGAGTAATGCGGTCGTGGGAGAAGGCGTGCACCTTTATGACTGCAAGGGCACGGTGGTGCATGTCTCTGATTTGAAAGGTGCTGTCATCGCGGGGCTTGACGGCTATATCGTAGCCGAAAAAGGCGGCCGCCTCCTGATCTGCCCCCTTTCCGAAGAGCAACGCATCCGCGACTTCGAGAAGTAGCGCCTGTCAGCGCGCTTATTCTCCGGCCGTAGGCTGCTTTGGATTTCGCTGATACACTATTCACTTTAAACAACGGATTATGAAAAGGCTTCTGCAGATTTGCTTTTGCCTGGTTCTGGTCGTACCCCGGCTTGCTGCGGCCGGCGGAGAGCGCCTGTATTTCGAGCATCTGAGCGCCCGGCAGGGACTTTCCCAAAACAGTGTCACGGCGATTGTCCAAGACCGGAAAGGTTTTATCTGGATCGGTACCCGGGATGGGCTGAACCGCTATGACGGAGCGGACGTGAGAGTCTTTCGTCGCCAGCCGGGCGATCCCCACTCGCTGGGGTCGAACTATGTGCTGTCCTTGTATGCCGATTCCGCCGGCCAAATCTGGGTGGGGACTGACAAGGGCCTGTATGTGTATAAGCCTGAAGCGGAGTGCTTTGAATCCTTTGGCGGGGTTGGGAGTTCCGGCCGGAAGGTCTCCGGCAGCGTCACATCCATCCGGGAAGACCGGGGAGGTCGGATCTGGATCGCGGAGAATGCCGGATCGCTCTTCTGTTATGATCCCGTTTCCGGTCAGATGGACGGTTATCCTTACGCGCGGATGGGGCTGGGTCCGCTCCTGTCCGTCCAGTGCGTGTGTGTGGATCACAACGGACGGGTGTGGCTGGGTGATTTTGGTCGCGGCCTCCTCCTTTGCGGCAAGGATATGCAGTCGGCTGCTCCCTACCAGGATTCCTTGAGCGGCGTGGAATCCTTGATCGGCGAGAGTGACATCGACGTGATCGAAGGTGGGGACAATAACCTTTATATCGCTTCGTTTGGCGGAATCTGGGAACTATCTCTCGGCTCCCTGGCCTTGACAAAGATCTTGTCGGAGGACGAGTCGGGAAAGCCGGTGCAGGCCCGTTGCCTGCTGCTCTCATCTGAAGGAAAGCTGCTGGCCGGTTCCGAATCCGGGCTGTTCATCTATGACCCGGTGCGGAAAGGAATCTCGCACATGCAGAGTTCCTATTTCGACCGTTATGCCCTGTCGGACAATGCCATCTATACCCTCTTTGAGGACAAGGACAAGGGCATCTGGGCAGGTAGCTGGTTCGGCGGGGTGGATTACTGCCGGACGCCGGACACCCCTTTCCGCAAATACTATCCGGAGGTGTCGGACAACAGCCTCCACGGCAACCATGTCCGCGAGTTTTGCAAAGACCTCCAGGGACGTATCTGGATCGGTACGGAGGATGGCGGGCTGAACGTGTTTGATCCCGCCACGGAACGTTTCCGCTTTTTTGAACCGAGCCGGGACTTTACCAATGTGCATGGCCTGTGTATGGTGGACGATGAACTGTGGGTGGGGACTTTTTCGAAGGGATTGTACGTCGTCGATCCGGTTTCGATGCGCATCAAAGACCGTTTCATTCGCGGGGTTAATTGCGAGAGTCTGGCGGACAATAGTATCTTCACGATTGCCCGGTCAGCGGATGGCAGTCTTTATGTCGGGACCTATTCCGGCGTACAGCGGCTGGACAGACGGCGGAGGGTTTTCGAATTCGTCCCGGAGTTGAAGAATAAATTTATCTTTGTTCTCCGTTTTGACAGCCAGGACAATCTCTGGGCGATGACTTACGATGACGGAGTCTATTTCCGCAGTGCGGGAGATGGGTCCTGGAGGCATTTTTTGAACATCCCCGGCGATCCTTCCAGCCTGCCGGGCAACCGGACCACCGGCTGCTTCGAGGACTCCGCCGGCCATCTCTGGGTGACGACTCGCGATGGTGGCTTTGCCCGCTATCTCCCCGATACAGAATCCTTCCTGGTGTATGACGTGAAGAAAGGGCTTCCCAGCGACATCGTCTTTCAGATGGAGGAGTCGGCGGACGGGCGTCTCTGGCTTTCGACCAATCAGGGCCTCGTGTCGTTCCATCCCGAGAAAGAGGATTTTCACGTGTGGAGGGTCGATGACGGCCTGTTGTGCGACCAGTATAATTTCAGGTCCAGTTTCCGGGATTCCGACGGAACCCTGTATTTCGGAGGTGTCGAAGGTTTCGTGCGCTTCAACCCGGCTTTTGTTACGGAACAGGCTGGAGATGCCGAGGCTGTGCTGACGGAACTGCAAGTGAACGGCGTGACGGTAACTGCCTCTTCGCCCGGTTCGCCACTGAAGAAAAGCATTGCCTATACGGATACACTGACGCTGAGCTACAACCAGAATTCCATCGCCCTGACACTGTCTGCTTTTCCGCACCAACCCACTTCCGGTGTCGTCCGATGCCGGATGGAGGGGGTGGATGACGATTGGATGGAAGTAGGCCGTGTGAGGAGTTTCCGTTATCCGCGCTTGTCCCCCGGCAAGTACCGCTTCGTCGTACAGTCCTTTGTCCCGGGCCACCCGGTGAAGGAATTGAGCAGCCTGTTGGTTCTGGTCAGACGCCCCTGGTATCGTTCCGTCGTGGCACAGATCCTGTACGGAGCCCTGCTCGCCCTTCTCACTGTCGGGCTCATCCGTTTTGTCCGTTGGAGAAGGGATACGGAATACCAGGATCGTATCAAGGAGATGGAACGCAAGTCCGAGAAGGAACTGTATGAGAGTCGGATCCAGTTTTATACCCAGGTGGCGCACGAAATCCGTACGCCGCTTACCTTGATCCATGGCCCTTTGGATCACATCCTCCAGAAAGAGGACTTCAATCCCGGGATGGGGGAGGACCTGATGCTGATGAAAAAGAATTCCGACAAGCTGCTGACCCTGATCAACCAGCTGCTGGATTTCCGCAAGATTGAGAGCGCCGGCATCCCATTGGAATTCACTTCCTGTGACATCACGCAGTTGATTCGCGCATCCTGCGCCGGCTTCTCCTACCTGATTGGGGAGAAGGGCCTTTCTTTCCGGCTGGACCTGCCGGAAGAGGCGGTGCAGGGGGATATCAATGAGGAGGCGTTTCTCCATATCATTGGCAACTTGCTCAGCAACGGGGTCAAGTATGCGGACAGCAGCCTTTCCGTGCTATTCCGTGCTGTGGGAGACAAGATGGTATTGGAGACCCACAATGACGGCCCTGTCGTGCCGGCAGATATGCGAGAGTCCATTTTCCAGCCTTTCGTCCGCTACAATGCGCAGGAAGGTGCCATGGGCGTGGGGACCGGCATCGGTCTGGTCTATGCCCGTTCCCTGGCCGAAGCGCATGGCGGGACGCTGACGATGGCGGATGACCCGCAGTGGAATGTGTTCCGCCTGGAGCTGCCTCTTCACCATGAGGATGCCCTCACCGGGGCCCCGGCCGTCCTCGACGTTCCCCTTCAGACGAGGGGGCAGAAACGGACCCTGCTGCTCGTGGAAGACCATGCGGACATGCGGGCCTTCGAGAGAAGAGAACTGTCCGGCCAGTACGAGATACTGGAGGCCGAGAATGGAAGCCGGGCATTGTCCATCCTGCAAGAAAAGGATGTGGACCTGGTGGTCAGTGATGTGATGATGCCGGTCATGGATGGTTTCCAGCTATGCCAGACGGTCAAGAAGGACGTCCGTTTCAGCCACATCCCCGTCATCCTCCTGACGGCCAAGACGGACGAGCGCTCGAAAATATCCGGATTGGAACTGGGTGCGGACGCTTATGTGGAGAAGCCATTCTCCTTAGATTACCTCAAAGCCAACATTTCCAGCCTCCTGCAGAACCGCGAGATTGTCCGCAAGGCGCTGGCATCTTCTCCTCTCATCCCCGTCTCCTCGATAGCTGTGACGGATACGGATAAGACCTTCATTGAGGATATCTACCGTATCATAGCACAGAATTATAGCAATACGGAGTTCCGCATGGACGACATGGCCAGCGAACTGCACATGAGCCGCACCCAGTTCTATCGCAAGATCCAGGGCGTCCTTGATATGACGCCGAATGATCTGCTCCGACTGGAGCGGCTCAAGCACGCAGCGGCCTTGTTGAAAACCGGCCGACTCCGCGTCAGCGAGGTATGTTATATGACGGGCTTCAGCTCGCCCTCCTATTTCTCGAAGTGCTTCCTGAAACAGTTCGGTGTCACGCCGACTGATTATTCCGCCTCGGCGGCAGAATCCTAGGCGGGACTACTTCAACAGGGCGGCGGTGCACCATAGAACGGGGGCCTGACCGTGGTTGTCGCCCGTGTTCCGCTTGCGGTCGTAGTAGTACTGCAGGTCGTTCTTTTTGTTGGTCCCTTCGCAGACAGAGTCGATTTCGCCGTTTCCGTTGATATGGTCTACGAGGGCCGTCCAGGCTTTGCGCACGACGGGGGTGTAAGTGTCGGCGTCCAGCCATCCTGCCTTGATTCCGGCGATCATGGCGTAGGTGAACATCGCGCTCCCGGAAGTCTCGTTCCAAAAGTCTTCTTTGTCAATCAGCTGGTTCCAGAGCCCGCTTTTGCGCTGATATCCTTTCAAGGTCTTCATCATCAGCCGGTAGCCTTCCAAGATCCGTTCGTAGCACGGGTCGTCCGTAGGAAGGACGCTGAGCAGCTCGGCCATTCCGGCTGCCATCCATCCGTTGCCGCGCGACCAAAAATAAGGTACGTCAGGAGCGTGATAGAACAGCCCGTTCTCCAGTTGTAAAGTGTCCAGATAGAGGACCATCTCCCTGGCGGCGCGGTTTCGATACTCTGTGTCGCCGGTGGCCCGGTAAGCCTGGGTCTGGACGATGGTGATCATATACATGTCATCAATCCAGAGCCGTGTCTGCCAGGAATAACCCTTCTCAGCCCAGGCCTTCTCTCCGGCGTTGGCGTAATAGGGAAGCGTCCATTGGGTGTCCGCATAGCGCAGACCACACTCGAGGTAAGGGATCTGGCGGGTCTGAAGATAGAGCTCGAAAGGAAGTGAACCGAACATGTTGTGGTCCACATGATGCTGGTGAGGAAGGAATTCGAATTCCTTAGCCAGCAGGATATTGAAACGGTCCTGCAGACGGTGGGCCAAGGCTTCGTTCCCGGAAACTTGTGCGAAACGGAGGGAGCCCAGCCATGCGCAGACCGTCGGATATCCGACTACGCTACGGATGCTTCCCGGCTCGCGGAGTGTTTCATAGAAGTGTCCGGCAAGTTTTTCTCCAACGACGGTGGGATCATACTTCCCTTCGAAACTGAGGCCTTTCTGAGCCGACAGGTTCGTACACAGCAGGCAGACAGACGCGAATACGCAGATAATTCTTTTCATAACCGTAATTTGTAGTCAGTCTTTATTCGACATCCTGGTCGGCAACGGCTTCTTCCCAGGTTTCCCACTCCTTGACGTTGGGGTCATATCCTGCGTAACCATAGTTCTGATGCAGTTGGCCCTTCGTGTTGGAGGTGATGGCCTTCTCGGGGATCGGCCAGTAGATGTTCTTCTTGTCCATCGTGTAGTTGATACGGGACAAGGAGGCATTTACGTTGATGACGCCCTTGTTATATTGGCCGTAATGGTTGATACGCTGATACCAGTAGCTTCCGCCTTCAGCATCTGTACCGGACTGCTTGTCAAAGGTGTCCAGCTTGTAGACGTTGCCCCATTCGTCCGGTTTACCGCTGCGGGCAAGGCAGAGCGAGATGCGGGTCAGCTCGACATTGCGGAATTCCTCGAAGTACAGTTCACGGGCACGCTCGTTGACGATGTCACCGATGGTGCAGGGACCGGAGTAGAGCTGCTGGCAGCCCGCCCGGCGACGGATGATATTGATGTCCTCGGCGATGGTGGGATCAGCGGGATTCATATAGTACTTTGCTTCGGCGCGGAGGAGGTATACTTCCGCCAGGCGGTAGAGATACCAGTCGGAATTGCCGCCCGTCTGGGCGCCACGATGTCCGTCGGAACCGGAGATGTTGGCTTCAGCCACCGGGTCGTCCAGCCACAGTTTGTAGTGGGGGACATCAAACCAGCGGCGGATGGTATCGGTGCAGAGCAGCTTACCTTCGTCGTTGTACAGGCGGAGGTTCTCGCCATAGTGCTTGGAATTACGGTTGTTGACCTTGAGGTCTTCCATCCGAACCCAGTTGCCGACCTTTGAGGAATGACGCAGGTCTCCCTCGTCCAGTACTCCGTTGACTTCCCAAAGCCGGTGCGTATACCACCATGTGGTCCGCCAGGTCGCGACGCCGCGTCCGAGGGCGCGCATGTAATCGTACTTGGGGTCATAGTTGGAGTTGTTCCGCTTGTAGTTCTGGAGCGCCTGTACGCCGTCTACGTCCTGGACCTGTCCGTTGAAATAGAACGGATAGAGGATACGCATCGTCAGCATCTTGACGAAGGACTCCTTGTCGGAACCGCGGTTCACGATACCCTGGATCACCTCCGTGTTGGCTGCGATGAGTTTGTTCTCCGCCCGGTGCATGTCCCAGATGACGTTGCGGGTGATGGGCCAGGTCTGTGGCTCGCCGCCCTTATAGAAAGTCCCGAAACTGTCGCCTGTAATCAGGGCGTAGCGTCCGCCGTTGATCAGGTCGTCGCAGAGGTCTTTCGCCTTCTGATATTCACCGACAGCCAGATAATACTTGATGAGCAAAACTTTGCAGGCGCCCTTGTTGATCATACCGACCTCATCCATCTCGGACTGCTCGGGGACCCATTTTATGGCAAACTCCAGATCCTGGATGAACATCTGGAACGCGGCGTCGCGTTTGCAGGAGTAGTAGCTCTGCTTGGGGACATCGGTCACCTTGGTCAGGAGGGGGACGTCGCCGAATTGCATGTAGATGTTGTAGTAACGCCAGGCGCGGTGGAAATACGCACGGCCGAGATAGGCGTTTTTGATATTCTCATCCAGTCCCTCTACCCGTGGCGCATACTGGATGATGGTGTTGGAATACATGATGCCTTGCCAACCCTGTCTCCAGAAATACCAGATGCTGTTTCCACGACTGAGGTTGTCTTCCGTAGCCTGGTCGCTGGTTGGAGTCAGGTCATGGGCGACATCGACCAGCAACTGGGATTTGTCAGTCGCGGCGGCTGCGCCCAGTTCGCTGAACATGTATTCTGTCGCCAGAGACAGCATTTCGTTGTAATCGTGCGCATAATTGAGTTTCAACGTACGGTCGCAGATAGCCATGGCGGCTTTCAACCCGGATTCGGTGCTGAAGGTAGTGGTCGGCTCATAAATGGAGAGCGGATCCGCGTCCAAAAATTCCCGGCTGCATGCGGAGAGGCCGGACATCAGTACGACGGCGCAAAGGCAGGGGATGAAGGGGATATGCTTGATCATTGTTTTCATATCGATGCATTTTTAGGGTTAGAACGTAAGGTTGACACCCATCTGGTAGGTCCGGACAGAGAGGCCTTCCGCCTCGATATCACCATACTGCCAATGTTTGTCGAACTTGATCATGCAAGGATTGCCGACGGTAGCGAAGACCTTGATCCTGCTCATGTCCAGCGCCTTGACGAACTTGGAAGGAAGCGTGTATGCCAACGAGATGTTGCTGATGCGGATGAAGCTGCCGTCGATGAGGGCTGCCGGACGCTGGGCACCGGTCGGGCCCATGGCATCGATCCTGCCCTGCCAGTCGGTCGGATGATCCACCGTCCAGTAAGTCTTCTTGCGCAGGGTCGCGAGCTGGTAAGCCATGTGTCCGCCATCATCATCGATGTTGAGATAGCGGGTCGTGGTCTTCTTCTGCCCCATTTTTGAGTACATATTCACCGTAAGAGTCAGGTCTTTGAAGAGGGTGAAATCATTGCGCAGGCTCCAGCGGACCGGAGCGGCCCCGGTGCCCTGGAACACCTTATCGTTGTTGTTGAACTGCGGGGTGACAGTGCCGTCGGCGTTGACTACGTCGTCAGCCGTGTAATGGTTGGCCACCTTGGGATCGCCGGGAACCTGGCCGAACTTGGCGGCTTCTTCCCATTCATCCTTCTGCCAGATGCCGGTCACCTCGTAATTCCAGATGACACCGATCGGCTGTCCGATGAACCAACCGTTGGTGGTGTCGTCCGTTTCCTTCTGTCCGGTCACATTTCCGTTCTCGTCCAGGATGTCCTCATACTCGTAATAGAGATGCTTGATCATATTCTTATTGTAAGAGAACGAGAAGGAGCTTTCCCAGGTGAAGTTCGGATTGCGGACATTTACCGTATTGAGCGTGATCTCGAAACCGTTGTTGTCCACCTGTCCGAGGTTGGTCGTGATAGAGTCGAATCCGGTGATGGAGGGGATTTTCTTGTTCATGATCATGTCATGGGTCTGCATCAGGTAGCCTTCGATGGAACCATTGATGCGTCCCTGGAAGAAACTGAAGTCGAGCCCCAGGTTCATGGATGTCGTCTTTTCCCACTGGAGGCCCGGGTTGGCCAGGCGCTCGATCATCAGGTATTTGACCTCCTCCATGCTGCCGTTGCTCTGGATGTATCCATTGGTCTTGCCGCCGCCCGGATAGAGGTTGGCGAGGGCCACATACGGATTGGCAAGGGAGCGGTTGCCGTTTTTACCATAGGAGAAACGGATCTTACCGTAATCCATGGCATCCCAGTTCCAGAAAGACTCGTTGGTAAAGGTCCAAGCTACACCGAAGGACGGGAAGATGGCATAAGGGTTTGAATAACCGAAGGCGGAGTAACCGTCCCGGCGGATGGTGCCCGTGATCATGTACCGGTCATCGTAGGAATAGAATGCACGGGCGAACAGGGCATCGGCGGACTGGTGCGTGTCGTTGGTCTTAAATGTACTGGCATCCTTGGAACCGTTCTGGGTGTTATGGAACCCGAGGGCGTCCGAAGGCAGGATGTTGCGGGCCTCGATCCGGTCGGACCAGTAACGACGGTCTTCTGCTTCCTGTCCGAGGGTGAGGGTGACATGATGCTTGCTGGCAAAGAAATAGTCCCAGGCGAGCGTGTTGTTGAGCGACCAGTCAAAACGCTTGGCCTGCTCACGATTGACACCCCGGTCCGTCGCAACCGATCCGGGACGGTCGGCCGACATGAAATAGCGGTCGTAGAAGAACTGGTAGCGGGGAGAGATGTTGAAGGTATAGGTGATGTTGAAAGGCAGCTTGATCTTGGCGTCGAAGATGGTATTGAATACCGTGTAGCCTTTCTCGAGATCGAGGTACTGACGTTCAAAATCATAGTTGTATCCACGCTGGCTGTAGCTGCCGTCGAGCGGATACTGGACGAAGTTTCCGTCCTCATCCTTATAGTCCGCGAAGATGCTCTGGCGCATCTGGTCGTCGTCGTCGAAACCGATCTCGCCATCCGTGCGCTGCTGGAAGTTGACGTTTGCGCCCAACTCCAGCCATTTCGTCACGTTCGTGTGCAGCTTCATGTTGGCCCGGTAGGTCTGGTAGTCATCGAATTTGCGCACGCCGTGGTTATTCATGTAGCCGAAGGAGAGATAGTAGTTCATGTTCTCGGAAGCTCCGCTCACACTGGCGTTGTAGTCTTGTGTAAGACCGGTCCTCAGGCTGATATCCTCCCAGTTCGTGATCTTTCCGGCCAGGAGGTTCGCCAGCGTGTTGCTGCCCGGATTGAAGCCCAGACGGCGGGCCCAGATGCTCAGGTCGGGCTCACCGGATTCGTTGGTGGTGTAGCCTCTCCACTGGTCCAGCGAAACGCCGGAAGGGAGCTGCTCGGGATTGGAATAATAACCCGGTTGGGAAGCGATGGGGCCGGTCTGGTAGGCTTCCCACTGGCCTGTCTCAGCGTTGTATCCGTTGGTGTAGACTTCTTTCCAATCCTTGTAGTGGGTGAGGTACTCGTCTTGAGTGTCCCAGCGGTGCCAGAAGTCTGCCAGGGTCATGGCTCCGACCGTGGCGCTGAGGTTGATGACGGGCTTGCCGACCTTACCTTTCTTGGTGGTGATCAGGATGACGCCGTTAGCTGCCTTGGCACCGAAGATGGCCGCCGAGGAGGCGTCCTTCAAAACGTCGATCTGTTCGATGTCGTCTGGATTGATCTCGGAGAGTTCACCGTAGAACATCATTCCGTCCAGGATGAGCAGGGGATCGTTGTGCCCGCCATCCGTATAGACGGAACGCTGTCCGCGGACACTGAGAGAGCCGCCACCCTTGGCGGATGCGTCATAACCGACATTCAGGCCCGCAGCATTGCGCAGGACGTCCTGGACGGTCTTGGGATTGTCGGCAACCATGTTGTCCGGACGGATCTGGATGACGGATCCTGTCAAGTCTTTCCGTCGTGCGGTACCATAACCGATCACGACGACATCGTCCAGCTGGGTGGTGTCGTCCCGCAGGGTCACGTTGACGGGGCCCTCACCGGGGAGCAATTCCTCGCTGATGTAGCTGATACAGGAGAACTGAAGGAGGGAAGACGGGGCGACCGTGATGGTAAACAGTCCGTCCAAATCGGTCATGGTGCCGTTCATCGTCCCTTTTTCAATGACGTTGACGCCGACCAGCGGATTACCGACCTGGTCGACGACCTTTCCGGTGACCGTCCGGTTCTGCGCTTTCAGCCCGATGGCGAACATCAGGAGGCACAGGACCGTCATTCCGGTCCGGATGAGGAAATGTTTTGTTTTTTCCATGGGAAATAAGGTTATGATTATATGTGATTCTGTGTTTATTCGCGGGTCAGGTCGATCACCTTCCGGTTGGCCTCGCTCACGCGGGCCGCATCCAGTTTGACCACCTTTCGGTCATAGGTAAGCAATCCGTTGATTTCGCCTTCCACATCGGTCGTCTGCGTATAGACGGCAGCGGCGCAGCCTTCTTCCCGGACGATTTTCTCGAGCATTTCGGCATAGGCGACGTACTTGTCGGTAACGGCCTGGCTGTCTTCCATCTTGATATAGCCCCATTTCCGGTCGATTTCCCAAACGTGGCCTTCCACCGGCATGCCAATGCCGCCATATTCTCCGAGGACGTTGACCTTGCTTTCTTCTGTTACGTTCAGTTTCGGGTGCGGGTAGTGATGGCAGTCCAGGATGTCGCCCGGGCAGTCGCGCTCCCAGTTACCGCCGGAAGCATAATTGACCAGGCGGGTGGGGTCCTGACGTTTGGTAAACTCAGCCATGATCTTGGTCTCAAACTGACCCCAGGCTTCATTAAAAGGAACCCATGTGACAATGCAAGGATAATTCTTGAGTTGAGCCATGATCTCCGTCCACTCTTTATAATAATTGGCTTTGGTCTCTGCAGATGCAGGCCAGTCGGTCCCTTTGTCGAATTCGCCCGGACCGTTCGCCCAGTGGTTTTTGCGATTGTCGGCAAAGCAAGGCATGTCTTGCCAGACCAGGATGCCCATTTCGTCACAAGCGCGGTACCAGGTCGCCGGCTCGACTTTGATGTGCTTGCGGATCATGTTGAATCCGAACTCCTTGGTGATCTCGAGATCGTAGCGCATCGCCTCGTCGGACGGGGCGGTATAAAGGCCGTCCGGCCACCAGCCCTGGTCCAATGGACCATACTGGAAAAGGATGCGGTTGTTGAGCGCCATCCGCTTGTGTCCGTCGGCATCTTCCTTGACGGAAATCTTCCGGAAAGCGGTGTATCCTTTCACTTCGTCCAAGACCTGTCCATCGCGGATCAGTTTCATCCGGATATCATAGAGGAAAGGATCCTCCGGTGACCAAAGCCGGGGATTCTCAATGGGTATGACGGCAGCTTCTCCCGGGCGGAGCGTGGCCTGCTGCTCTTTTCCGTCGCCGACGAGGGTGGCTTCGATGCAATCGCCGTCGGCTGTTCCCTGCGTGCCGACCGTCAAGGTCAGCGTCCCATTGTCGATATCCGCCAGGCAGTCGTAGCATTCGATGCGTTCGGACTGGACAGGCTCCATCCACACGCTCTGCCAGATGCCACTGACGGCCGTGTACCAGATGCCTTCCGGATGTGATACTTGTTTTCCACGGGGTTGGAAATCATTGTCCGTAGCATCCAGCACTTTGACGGTAACATCTTGTTTTCCATTCTTCAAATACGGCGTAATGTCGAATGCGAAGGCGGTGTAGCCACCTGTGTGGCTTCCTACCCGATGTCCATTGACAAATACTTCTGCTGACCAATCTACGGCGTCAAAGTGCAAGATGACGTTTTTCTTTTTCCAGGTACGGGGAATCGAGATACTCTTCCTGTACCAGAGGGCCTCGTCCGC
>JAEEGJ010020070.1_pt1 | contig 14606 bp, 9 predicted proteins | sample 8958761 | NCBI WGS metagenome assembly JAEEGJ01 (sample SAMN16246546, study PRJNA631951) | gut metagenome | biome: gut microbiome; feature: rumen; material: RS-attached | host: Bos | place: Iran: Karaj | collected 2018-10 | reverse complement strand
ATGGACAGCGACTTGCTGTAGTCATGCTCATCGATGAAATCGCTCACCAAGAAGGTGGTGCAGCGTTTCTTCAAGGCGCCGGTCATGTATTCCAGCACCATGTTGATGTCGGTACCCGTTCCCGTGGGTTGGAAATCCAGCAGTTCGCGAATGACCAGCAGTATGTGCTTGCGGCCCTTCTTGGGCGGGATGAATTTCTCCACCTTGTCGCTGAAGAAGATGACACCCACCTTATCGTTGTTCTGGATGGCCGAGAATGCGATGGTGGCACCAATCTCGGCCATCATCTCACGCTTGGCGACACCCACGGCACCGAAGTCCTTGCTGCCGCTCACGTCAACAAGCAGCATCACCGTGAGCTCGCGCTCCTCCTCATAGACCTTCACATAGGGGCGGTTGTAGCGGGCCGTGACGTTCCAGTCGATGTCGCGCACGTCGTCACCATACTGGTACTCGCGCACCTCGCTGAAGGTCATACCCCTGCCCTTGAAGGCCGAGTGGTATTCGCCGGCAAATATGTTTTGCGACAGGCCCTTGGTCTTGATTTCAATCTTGCGGACCTTGCGCAACAGTTCATTGGTATCCATTCTAGTTGTTAGTCCTTAGTTTCTAGTCCCTAGTCCCTAGTTTCTAGTCCATAGTTTCTAGTTGAGAAGCGACTCTAAACTCTAAACCCTAAACTCTAAACTTTTTCAAGCCGATCTCGGCTTGAAAACTTAAGGCACCGCAATCTTGTCGAGGATATTGCTGATGATCTCGTCGGCGGTGATGTTGTTGGCCTCGGCCTCGTAGGACAGACCCAAGCGGTGGCGCATCACGTCGTGGCAAACGGCACGCACGTCCTCGGGGATGACGTAGCCGCGGTTGCGCAGGAATGCGTAGGCCCTCGATGCCAACGCCATGTTGATGGACGCGCGGGGCGAAGCGCCAAACGAAATCATACCCTTGAGGTCGTTCAGGCCATAGTCACCAGGGAAGCGTGTGGCAAACACGATGTCCACGATATATTTCTGGATTTTCTCGTCGATATAGATCTGTTGCACGACCTTGCGGGTGTCAACGATGTCGGCGGGAGTGACCAGCGCGCGCACCTCGACGGGGTCGGGAGCGATGTTCATCTTAATGATGTCGCCCTCCTCGCTCTTGCTGGGATAGCCGATGATGACCTTCATCAGGAAACGGTCCACCTGGGCCTCGGGCAGCGGATAGGTACCTTCCTGCTCGATGGGGTTCTGGGTAGCCAGTACCAGGAACGGGTCATCAAGTTTGAACGTCTGCTCGCCGATGGTCACCTGACGCTCCTGCATGGCTTCGAGCAGGGCGCTCTGCACCTTGGCAGGGGCACGGTTAATCTCGTCGGCAAGGACAAAGTTGGCAAATACCGGGCCCTTCTTGACCTCGAACTGTTCCTTCTTGATGCTGTAAATCATGGTGCCCACCACGTCGGCGGGGAGCAGGTCAGGAGTGAACTGGATGCGCGAGAAACGGGCATCGATGAGCGATGCCAGCGTGCTGATGGCCTTGGTCTTGGCAAGACCGGGAACACCCTCGAGCAGCACATGCCCGTTGGCGAGCAAGGCGATGAGCAACGAGTCCACGAGATGTTTCTGACCCACGATGGTCTGATCCATACCCTGACGAATCAGGTTCACAAAATTACTCTTACTTGCAATCAGGTCATTCAATTCCCTGATGTTGACTGTTTCTGCCATAACAATATTGTTTTTTCCGTATAATTTCAAACGTAAGCTATTTTACAAGGTGCAAAAATACATCATTACCCAACACCCCCGCGTGAAAATCACGTTAATTTAACAAATATATTGTTAAAAGCTTAACACTATCCGCCGCCCTATCACCCGACCCTACCAATTTGACGAACAAAAAAACGGCCAATCTGCCGTGCAAACCGTCTTGACGGGTGAAAAAATGGGATTGGTGGCGGCAATGTGGAAACAATTCACTATCTTTGTTGCGCCTTATGCAACTAACGAAATAACTGAATAAACGATGAAACTGAATTTGATTACTTTTGCGTCGTCGCTGGCTAGCCGCGAGTCGATTTTTACCGACCACCACGAGTTGCTCGATGCCATTGCCGAGCGTTACGACGTGCGTTATATCTTCCCCGAGGAATTGGACAAGCCCCTGCCCGAGGGCGCCACGATGGTGCTTGTGGGCAGCGGTGGCGTCGAGGAGATGGTCAAGGCCAATATCGACCGCCTGCCACCCTATGTCATGCTCATTGCCGACGGCCTGAAGAATTCGCTCGCCGCGTCGCTCGAAATCCTGTCGTGGATGCGCCAGAATGGCCGCCACGGCCGCGTGCTGCACGGCCCGACAGATTTCATCATGCACGGCATCGACGACTATGCCCTCGCTCAGAAAACCGTCAATGAGCTCAAAGGCAAGCGTGTGGGCGTCATCGGCAAGCCGTCGGGATGGCTCATCGCCAGCAATGTGGACTATGCCGCCATGCACGAGCGCTGGGGCATCGAGATGGTCGATGTGCCCCTCGACGAGGTTGTCAAGGGCTACGAGGCCATCGGCGACAACGAGGTGCAGGACCTTGCCGACGAGTTCATCAACAAGGCCGTGGGCATCCTGGAGCCCTCACGCGACGAGGTGGTCAAGGCGATGCGCCTCTACCGCTCGGTCAAGGGCATTGTGGAGCGTTACCGCCTGGATGCGTTCACCCTCAACTGCTTCGACCTGATTCCCACGACCCATACCACGGGCTGCGTGGCACTGGCACTGCTCAACCAGGAGGGCTTTCCCGCCGGCTGCGAGGGCGACGAGCAGACCCTGCTCACCATGCTCGCCGTGCAGGTTGCCACGGGCGAGATGACCTTCATGGCCAACCCGTCAAAGATACTCGACAATACCGCCCATGAGATGGTCTTTGCCCACTGCACCATCGCCCCCGCGATGGCCGACCGCTACATCGTGCGCGACCACTACGAGTCGCTGAGCGGTGTCGCCGTCGAGGGCGTTTTCGACCCCATGGACATGACCGTGGTCAAGTGCGGCGGGTCAGGCATGGAGCGCTACTTCATCAGCCGGGCCCGCCTGCTGGAATGCACCACCAACCCCAACATGTGCCGCACCCAGCTCCACCTGCGCCTCGACGAGCCATTGGACTACTTCCTCGAGCGCAGCATCGGCAACCACCACGTCATCGTCCGCGGCGACCACGTCAAGAAACTGGAAACTATTCTTCAACAACTCTCAGCCATCAGCATTTAGCCAAAAGCTATAACAATGCTCATCAACGATAAATACGAGCACCTGCGCGAGTGGCTGGAACGGCTGCCCGAGGACTTTGAGCGGCTGGGCGAGGTCATTTATGACAAACGCAACCAGTTGCGCGTCATCACAGCCCCCGACGGCACCCTGGTCAACGTCAAGCGTTACTGTGTGCCCCACGCGTTGAACCGCGTGGTGTATTCGTTGGGAATCCGCCTGCCCAAGGGTCTGCGGGCCTATCGCTACCCCACCCGCCTGCTCGAGCGCGGTATCGACACACCCGAGCCCATCGCCTATATCGAGCAGCGCCGTTGCGGCCTATTGGGGCTGAGCTACTTCGTCAGCGTGCAGTGCCCGCTCGGGCACACCATGTATGAGCTGGGCGATGCCCGTGAGGGTACCTACGAAGACATCGCCGACGCCCTGGGGCGCTACACCGCCGCGATGCACGAGGCCGAGGTGCTGCACCTCGACTACTCCCCGGGCAATATCCTGTGGGACAAGGACGAGCAGGACTACCATTTTGCGGTAGTCGATATCAACCGCATGCGTTTCGGCAAGGTAGACATGGCCGACGGCTGTGCCGCCCTGCGCCGCCTGTGGGGTCCCAAGCGCTTTATCGAACTCATTGCCCGCAGCTATGCCGCTGCACGCGGTTTTGACCCCGACGAGGCCGTCCGCCTCGCCATGCAGGCCCGCACCGCCTTCTGGACCCGCTACAGCAGCCGCCATCCCGTCGACTTCCCCCTCGAACTCTAAACCGCTACACCAACACAAAAAAACAAGCCCTATGTTTGACACAGGACTTGTTTTTTGTTTTTACCAATTAGGGATTACTTGTACAGCACGTAGGCTGTCATCGGGGCCAGGATGCCCTTGAGGACGCCTTTCTTCACTTGCAGGCGCTGCTTGGTCACGGCGTCATGGTACTTGCCGTTGCTCAGGGTCACGGGGATGGCTACCCGGGCGGCCTGCTCGTCGAGGTTGATGACCACGGCGGCCTTGGTGCCGCGCTCGACGATGATCTGCTTGCCGTTATCGCTATAGACGATGTTCTCGGGCTGATTGATATTGCGGTGGCGGAACTCGTTGACAGCCTTCACCACGGGGTGCTTGAACTCGTCGTTGCCCACCTTGCCGATCTCGTTGTCGCCCCAATAGTTCTCGCGGGTGCTGCCGTGAGGACGGCTGTAGAACAGCGGCGTGCCATACTTGCGGGCGGTCAGGAAGACCCATCCCAGGCGGATGAGCTCGTCGCTCATGCCGGCCGAGGCGTGTTCGTTACAATAGGTGTCGTGCGACTCCACCCAGGTCACCAGGTGGGCGGGATCTACCGAGTGGTGCCAGGTCAGCAGGTTGTCGGCGCGGGCATCATGCTTGTTGAGCACGTTGCGCAGCACCCAACCGTAGTTGCTGGCCGTGAGGTCCATATACTCGGCATAGCCCTGCTCGGGCACATTGCGGTCCTGCAGCACCTCGCCATAGATGAAGAGTTCCTCGCGCGGCAAGGCCAGCCTGAGGCCCTTGACGGCCTTGCGGCCCATGGCCACGTCCCAGAAGTCGTTCTCTGGCGACTTGGGGTCGCGCATCTCGCCCGGCAGGCCGATGTGCTTGGCCGTGTCGTAGCGGAAACCCCTGGCACCGCAAGCCAGCACGTCGTTGACATACTGCATGTAGTAATACTGGAAATCGGGGTTCTCGGTGTTCACGTCGGGCAGCGTACCCATCTCACCCGTCGTGCACTGGTAGCGGTCGCTGTAGTCCTTGATGGGCCACAGACCGTTGGCGTGGAACAGGTTCTCGCGGCCATTTACGGCGCTGTCCAGACGCGCATTGATCTGCGTGCGGTCAATCACCGTGTGGTTAGGCAGCACATCCACGATGACGCGCAGCCCCAGGTGGGTAGCCTCGTCGCACATCTCCTTGAACTCGTCGCGCGTGCCCAGCTGGTAGTTGCCGATGGTCCAGTCGGTCGGCTGGTAATGGTAGTACCACTTGCCGTGGCCAAAGAGCTGACGGCCGCCGCCTTCGCCAACGACACACTCGTTGATGGGCGACGTCTGCACAATCGTGTAGCCCGCATCCTTGATCTCGGGCAGGTGTTCCTTGATGGTGTTGAACGACCACGACCAGGCGTGCAGAATAATCTCGTTATTACCCTGGCCAGCCTCAGCAACCTGTGCCATGCCAGCCATCACACCCATAAGGGCAATCAAAACGATAGAAATAATCTTCTTCATATACACTAACATCTTGTTTAACTCTGGCAAAGATAGTAATCTTTTTAGTTTTTCGTTGTAAGTTTTTAGTTTTTAGTTGCCATCTGCCCCCTTGGGCCTCACGCAAAGGACAAAAAAGGAAAACAATAAATACAAGCCCTATGTTTGCACCGTCAAAGTCAAACATAGGGCTTGTTTTTCCTTTGATGAGGGGCTTGGCGTGAGGCTCAAGGATGCGGATGCCAACTAAAAACTAATAATAAAAACCAACAACTTATAATTTTTTCACTATATTTGCAGCCGAATAACAAATACATTCTTTATTTAAACCTGTAAGACATTAACAGAATCAAGAAAATGAACGAGATTGAAAAACTGAAACCGACGTGCATCTGGCGCAACTTCTATGCGCTGACGCAGATTCCCCGTCCCTCGGGACATGTTGAGAAAATCCAGCAGTATCTGCTCGACTTCGCCAAGAAGATCGGCGTGGAGGCCTTCCAGGACCCCGCCGGCAACATCGTGATGCGCAAGCCCGCCACTCCCGGCATGGAGAACCGCAAGTGCATCACCATGCAGGCCCACATGGACATGGTGCCCCAAAAGACGCCCGAGTCGAAGCACAACTTCGAGAAGGATCCTATCGAGCCCTACATCGACGGCAAGTGGGTAAAAGCCCGCGGCACCACCCTGGGTGCTGACGACGGTCTGGGCGTGGCAGCCATCATGGCCGTCATGGAGGACAAGGACCTCAAGCACGGTCCCATCGAGGGCCTCATCACCAAGGACGAGGAGACCGGTATGTATGGCGCCAACGACCTGCCCAAGGGTCAAATGAAGGGTGACATCCTGTTCAACCTCGACAGCGAGACCTGGGGCAAGTTCGTCATCGGCAGTGCCGGTGGTATCGACGTTACCTGCACGCGCAAGTATAACGAAGTGAAGACCGCTGCAGGCGACTCGGCAGTGCGCATCACCCTCAAGGGCCTGAAGGGCGGACACAGCGGCCTCGAGATCCATGAGGGCCGTGCCAACGCCAACAAGCTGATGGCTCGCCTGCTGCAACTGGCTATCGTGGACCACAAGGCCCGCCTGGTGAGCTGGCATGGCGGCAACATGCGCAATGCCATCCCCTTCAAGGCCGAGACCATTGTCGTCGTACCCAAGGATAACGTCAAGGGCCTGAAGAAGCTCGTCAAGACGATGAAGGCCCAGTTCGAGAGTGAGTTCAAGCTCATCGAGGACGATGTGGACCTGACCTTGAAGGCTATCGACCGTCCCAAGACGAAGATGGCCCTCGAAGACCAGACGACCATCCTGCGCGCCCTGTATGCCTGCCACGACGGCGTGGTACGCTTCATCCCCGCTTATCCCAACGTGGTAGAGACCTCTTCCAACCTCGCCATCATCGACATCGAGCACGGCAAGGCTGCCGTTAAAATCCTGGCCCGCTCGGCCCGCGAGGACATGAAGGACTACATCGTTAAGATGCTGATGACCTGCTTCCACCTCGCCGACTTCAAGGTAGAGACCGGCGGTGACTACATCGGCTGGGATCCCAACCCCGACAGCGAGGCCCTGCACATGCTGCTCGACCTGTACAAGAGACTGTTCAACGAGGAAGGTATCGTCCAAGTGGACCACGCCGGTCTGGAGTGCTCCATCATCCTGGGCAAATACCCGCACATGGACGTAGTGAGCTTCGGTCCCACCCTGCGCAGCCCGCACACCACCATCGAGCGTGCCTACATCCCCGCAGCAGAGCCCTTCTGGAAACTGCTCGTTAAGGCTCTCGAGGAGGCTCCCGTCAAGAAGTAATAGTTTTTTTCATAATCCCCGAGAATTACCGCAAGTGGCTCCCCACAGCCCTGCGGTAATTCTTTTTTGTGACTTATACTCCACAAAAGCCATAATCTCTTCAATTTTGTTGCCTATAAAACACAAAAATGAAAATTTTCAGCATTTTATAGCTTATACTCCACAAAAATATCTATCTTTGCGACAGGATTTCTAAAAATGACCTGCTATGAATATTATCAACCGTCCAAATTATACCGAAAAAGTATTGCGCCTGTTTGGTAAAGGCTTAATTATCGCGCTCACTGGCCAGCGAAGGGTTGGCAAGAGTTACATCATGAAACAAGTCATCAGTATGTTGTCCCATGATGACAAGAACAATATCATCTTTGTGGATAAGGAGGATGAACAATACAACACAATCAGCACCCATACTGAATTGACCCAATATGTAAGAAGCCACCTGATAGCAGATAAGACCAACTACCTGTTCATTGATGAAGTGCAGAACATCGAGAAATTTGAGCTCACATTGCGAAGTCTGCACTCTCAAGAAGCATGTGAAATCATCATCACCGGTAGCAACGCCAAGATGCTCTCAAGCGAGTTAAGCACCTATTTGTCGGGGCGTTGTGTTGAATACTTTATTCAGAGTCTTGATTATGACGAATTCCTCGAATTTCATCAGCTGCCAGACACAGACCAATCCTTAATCAGTTATCTCTCCAATGGCGGTATGCCACAGTTATACCGCATCGGACTCCAGGAGCAAGACCTTGTCAAGGACTATCTGCAAAACGTGTATAATACCATTATCCTCAAGGATATCGTTGAAAGAGAAGATATCCGCAACGTGCCCTTATTGAAAAATTTGGTAAGCTTTGTTAGCGACAATGTTGGCAAACCCATATCTGCAACAAGTATCGTCAACTATCTCAAAAGTCAACGTGTGGATTCGTCTACTAAGGTTATCATCAATTACCTTAACTACTTGTGCAATGCCTTTATCATTCATCGTGTCAACCGTTATGACATTCATGGCAAACGACTGTTTGAAGTGAATGACAAATATTATTTTGGAGATATTGGTATCCGCAACACACTGGTACAAGGCGGTTTGGTGCAAAGCATGGAAAAAGTAATCGAGAATGCTGTTTATCTTCATCTAGCAAGGTTAGGCTATAACATCTATGTCGGTTACCTCCAAAAAGCCGAAATCGACTTTGTTGCAACGAAGGGTGACCAGACAATATACATTCAAGCTACTTACCTGTTGGCCAATGAAGAGACCGTTGCCCGTGAATTTGGCAACCTCGCTCTTATCAAAGACAACTTCCCCAAGTATGTTGTCTCGATGGACAACCTCTATAGCGGCACAAATTACCAAGGAATCCGTCACCTCCACCTGCGCGACTTCCTCCGTTGGAAACCGTGATTGTAATACTTCTTCGCTTCTACAAAGCGCAATCTCTAAGCTCTAAGCTCTAAGCCCTAAACTCTTGACTCTTGACCCTAGACCGCGAGCGTAGCTCGCATCAACGCTGCAGCAGCAGCGGCTTGGTACTGCTCGAGGGTGCGGGACTTGCGGATGGCTTTGAAGAGTTTGTGGTCTATGCCGGGCAGGAAGGTCTGCCAGATGTCCTGCAGATGGCGCACCAGTTGTGCCTCGCCACCGTTAAGTTGCTCGGTGTAGCCATCGACCAACAGGTCGTGGAAATGGCGGTAATCGTCGAGCGTGGCATCGGGGGCGAACATACCCGGGTTGGCTGCCAGGCCGCTGCCCACCATCACGGCGGCAAGATTGGGATAGCGGTTCATGACCGCCTCGATGTCCTCGGGCGTTCGCAGGCCTCCGTTATAGACGATGGGCCATGCCGAAGCCGCCATCAGCGCCTCAAATTGCGCGATGTCCAGGTCGCCCTTGTACTGCTGCTTGCCGATGCGGGGATGTACCGCGATGTTGACGGGTTTTATGATTTCCATTAACGGCAGAATCTCATGCCACTGATCGGGCAGGTCCCAGCCCAGGCGCATTTTCACGCTGTACTCTACCCCATCGAAGGCGGCAAGCGCCTTGAACAGCGCCTCGACCAGTTCGGGATAGGCCAGCATGCCAGAGCCCTTGCGGTGCAGGGCGATGGGCGGGAAGGGGCAGCCCAGGTTGATGTCGATGCGGCTGTAGCCCCGCTGCTTGAGGGCATCGACCATCATCAGGGCATGGTCGGGCTGGCAGGCGAGAATCTGCGGGATGAGCGTGATGCCCGCATTACGCTCGGGATCCACATCGCGCAAATCCTTGCGCCTGACCTCGCCATGCTCCACGCGCATGAAGGGGGCATAATAGGCGTCCACTCCGCCAAACACGCTGTGCTGCGCCATGCGCCACACGTTATCGGTCACTCCTTGCAACGGTGCCGCAAGCACCGGTATCTTGATGTTATTGTCCATTGTCATTTTTGCTTGATGGCGGTATATCGCCCGCCGGTGATGGTTCTGAGGGAGAGTTTCTGGAATATCAAATCATAGGCCGAGGTGCTGCCCACGTTGTCGTTGCAGTCCTCATGCAGGAAGGCGATCTTGCCATCGGTGAGACTGACCATGGTGGAATAGGCCGAGTAGTTACCGGTGACCTGATAGCATTTCCACCCCCACGAGAAATCGGCAGGTTGGTCATAGTCGGCCTCGTCGAGCAGCTCCTTGTAGTAAATGCTCACGCGCTGTCGCCCCTTGCCTCGAGGCACCGACTGCAGCGCCACGTGGACCCAGCGGCCGTCGCTGGTGCGCACTGCGGGCACGATGAGCACCTCGCCGTTGCAGGAGCAGTCCTCGCTATAAGTTCCCGACTCGGGGTCGTTGCTCACGGCCATCTCGCCCCACGTCGCAGTAACGTAATCATAGATGTTGAACAGACGGCCGCTGGTGGCGGTCTGCTTGGAACGGCAGCTGAGCAGCACGTTGCCGTTGGGCAGCTCCTCAATCTTGGCCTCGTCGCCAAAGGGGGCCACCGTGGGCCTTGCGCCTGGACCGCCCAGGGCATGCCACGTCTGGCCCAAGTCATCGCTGTAGAGCACCAGGCAACCCACGCCCATGGGGCCGTCCACCGCCGAATAAATACGGTAATAGTCGCCGCGCTTGATGCGACTGCTCTGGCAGATGCGCCCACTGGAGAAGAACAGGGCGTTCACCTCGGGATAGTCGGCAAAAATGCCGTAGATATCGCTGGTGACTTCGCTGCCCGTCCAGGTCGCGCCACCGTCGTCGCTCGTGTAGCGCCCCACCAGCAACGGATCCTGCAATGTCGATGCCAGGAAGCCCTGCCGGCCCGAGGCACACATGATGAGCAGCTTGCCGGTCTCGCGGTCCACAACAGCCGCCGCGTCGCCGTGGCTGTTGTTGAAACCATTGTCGCGCGCGTTACCATTGGCAATGATGAAGGTGTCGCCCCACGTCTTGCCGGCATCAGCGCTATAGCTGCCCACGATGTCGATGCCGCGGTTGCCACCGATGTCCGAGTCGCTGTTATGCCGGTCGTCGGCAATAGCCAGCAGCCTGCCGTCGGCAATCTGGACGATGGCCGGGATGCGGTAATAATGGCGGGCAGCGACATCGGTGTCAAACACCGTGACGGCTACCGAATCCGACTCGTCGCCAGGCGAAGCGGGTACTTCTTCGCCCAAAATCACCTTGACCACCTCGTTGGCGTCGGCAATGTTTACCTCACCGTCACCGTTCACGTCACCGTAGATGCCCTGTGCACCGGCCGCCTGCGAGAACAACGCCCCCAGCAACAATGCACCTGCCTGTAAATACTTCTTCATGTCCTCAAATCGTTTAAGCCGATTTTCCCGTAACGATACCTAACCCTGCCGATGAAGCCATCGCAAGCCCAGCATCAAGGGAAAACTTGTCATTCCGTACAAAAATAGGTGTATTATTTCATTCATACAAGTTTTGAGGCCAAAACCGCAAATAATCTTGACTTTAGCCTTCCTCCCAACGGGAGCTTTTCCTGCTCAAAATAAAACCGTTTTAAAACAGTTTTGAATGGAGTTGGAAAGTTTTTTCGGAAAAAATTTGGTGGGTTCAGGAAATGGTTGTACCTTTGCAGTCGCTTTCAGCAAATGGCGGGATAGCTCAGTCGGTTAGAGCGTCGGATTCATAACCCGGAGGTCCTGAGTTCAATTCTCAGTCCCGCTACGAGCGCCTCTTTCGAGAGGCGCTTTTTTTTGCCCGTAGGCAAAAAAAGTTTACAGTTTAAAGTTTACAGTTTAAAGAGCATGGAAATATTTCAGTTCGAAAAGCTTATTGCATGGAGAAAGTCCAAGGAGTTGGCTCTCGCCATTTATCCTCTAATTGCTAAGTTTCCTCAACACGAGCAGTATGCCCTCAGCAGTCAAATAAAAAGGGCGGTAATATCCATACCCTCAAATGTTGCTGAAGGGTCAGGTAGGGCGTCAATGAAAGAAAAAAACCATTTCTTGGAGATAGCATTTGGCTCTTTAACTGAGACTTATTGTCAACTGCTGATAGCAACCGAATTAGGCTATATCGCTGCCGATGAATTAGAGTCAGTCCAGCCTCTATTCAAAGAGGTTGCACGACTGATAAGCGGATTGCGCAATAGCTATTCCCCGAAACCATAAAAGGCCAAAAGTAATTCCACTTTAAACTGTAAACTTTAAACTAACTGTACATGTAAATGTGCTCGCACATTTACATGTACAGTTTCTGGTTTTCGAAGTCTACCTCGCGGTCGAGCAGGTTGACGAAGTCGTCGAGCACTTCACGGTCGATATCGCCCAGGGTGTACTCGTTCTCGGCGTCCTCGCGGATGAGCGCGATCCACTCGCGACGGGCGGTGACGTAGTCCTGGTGGATGCGTTGCACTGCCTCGTCGGTGAGTTCGTCAATGCCGTAATAGTCCAGGATGACACGATAGCTCCACGACCAGCGCAGCTCGTTGTAATTGTTGTTGATCTCCTTGAAACGGGCGTTGACAGCATCGATGGTGTCGAGGCGGCCAGCAATGATGTCGTCGATGATGCGTTCCTCGGCACTCTGCGGCATGAGCAGTCCCATCAGGTCAATCCAGTTGCCTTCGCCCTCGGTCGAGACGGGAGGCACAGGAGCATGACGCTTGAGCACGGCACCCATGTAGATGCGCAGCGCCATGTCGTAATACTTGATGCCCTTGTGCAGCAACGGAGCCTTGATGACGTACTCGTGGTAGTTGTAGGTGCTCACCTTGTCGCCACTGGCTGAACGCAGGTTCTCGAGAATCTTTTTGCCGCGCAGCACTTCGCTGATGGTGAACGGGCTGAGCCAGTCGAAGTTGACCACGCTGCGGTGCTCACCCTTGTAGCGCTTGTCGCGCTTGGGCCACTTGCGGATGTCGCGGTACAGGCCCACGGTGGCAAAGTTGCGGCCGGGCTTCAGGTACATCGTGTCGCCATAAGCAATCAGGTAGGAGAAGGGCAAGTCGCGCGTGTCGGGGTGATACATCAGCTTGCCGAACAGGACGCTGAACGAGCCGATATTGGCCGGCAGCAGCAGATAGGCACCGCTAGCCGTCTTACAGCCACGCTCCAGAGCACCGTAGTGCATGGGACCCATCTTGTAGGCATGGTTGCTGAAGTTGGTTGCCGAACCCGCATTATAGAACGAGAACATCGCGCCGATGAGCAGCGAACTCTTGTGGTGACTCACCGTGAACGGGCCACAGAAGGCTGCACACGCCTCGCCATTAGACATATAGCTGTTGGCAAAGAAGACGCTGCTGGCGGCCGTGAAGCCGTTCTCCAGGTGGCAGGACTCGCCCACGAAACAATCGGTGAGCTTAACGCTGCCATAGATGTGCGATCCGCCACCGATGATCGTGTTCTCACAAATGACGCCCGTACGGATGATGATGGGGTTCTCCATCGTGCTGCTGATGGTGCAGTTGCTCAAGCGCGACACGCCGCACAACTGGCAGCCGTCATCGATGATACAGTTGATGATTACGCCCGTGTTGACCACTCGCACGTGGTTGCCGATGGTGCTGCAGGCGGGACGCGATTTCTCGACAGACTGTGCCACCATGCGCTTGATGGCGTCCATCATGGGCTTGTTGTCGCCATGCTTGACCATGAGTGCCGCCAACTGACTGTTGAGTTCACGCAGCAGCAACAGGTTGCCGTCGCCCACCTCGTTGAGCACAGCGATGGTGTGTCCCTGGCCGTAGTTGGGCTCGCCCAGGGTATCGACGGTGCTCACGTTGGAAATATAGCATCCGTCGCCGATGGTCACGTTATTCAGGTAGTTGCCGATGTTCTCGATAAGGCAGTTGTCGCCGATGGTCACATTGCGCAGCGTGGCATTGTAGATGCCGCAGTTTTTCACGAAGCCGTCGGTGATTTCCACGGTCCCCCGCCCGTTGCCCAGGCGAGCCCAGCCATAGAACTGCACGCGATGGCAGCGGCAGGCGTCGAAGTCATCAGTTACTAATATATCATTCCAGTCTTGTGCCCAACAGTCTTTATTCTTTAAGGATTCGATTTCCTGATTGGTCAGGTGTCTGTATTCTTTCATGTTATTATTTTATAGAGTTAACAGGCGGCAAAGATAGGTCTTTTCACCTTTATTAATAGACAATCCCTATCATTTTAACGTCTGATAGGGATTGTAAATGCTTTTTTCGAATAATCATCTTCAGGAATCAGGACCAAGCGCCAGCCACCTAAGACCTAACGCCTAAAGCCTAAAACCTAATCCAAGCAATGTACCAGCAGACGGGTCTTGCCGTTCTCGATCAGGTGGATGACCAGCTCGCCAAACAGGGTGTTCTGCCAGGCGAACCAGGCGCGTGTGTAATGGGTCGCATCATCCTTGTGGAACGACTCGTGCATGAAGCCTGTGCCCGCATCGGTGGTCAACAGCTGACGCATGCACCAGGCTATTTCCTCGTCGTTGTCGGCCGTGAAAGCCTTCATCATGATGCTCATGGGCCAGATGAGGTTATAGGCCGTGTGGGCACCGCCGATGCCCTCGCCCGCTTTGCCCTTGAAGAAGCAAGGGTTGTCCTCGCTCCACACAAAGCGGCGCGTGTTGCGGTAGATGGGGTCATCCATGGGCACGTCGCCCAGGTAGCCCATCGCCAGCAGGCTGGGCACGTTGGCATCGTCGGCCAACACGCGACCGCCCCATCCATCTACCTCGTAGGCATAGATTTTTCCGTATTTGGGATGGTCCACGATGGCATACTTGTGCAGGGCATCCTCCACCTCCTGGGCCAGGTCAAAGCATTGACCAGCCAACTCGGTATTGTGGTTGACCTTGTTGAGGATTTCACCCGCCTTGCGCAAC
>JAEEGJ010020068.1_pt1 | contig 14607 bp, 14 predicted proteins | sample 8958761 | NCBI WGS metagenome assembly JAEEGJ01 (sample SAMN16246546, study PRJNA631951) | gut metagenome | biome: gut microbiome; feature: rumen; material: RS-attached | host: Bos | place: Iran: Karaj | collected 2018-10 | reverse complement strand
GGCCATACCCCTATTTTTATAGTTTTTATGTGAATCTCTGTTCATTAATGTAGAAGCTATTCTCTCATAAGCCTGAGCCGACTTAGCCTTGGGCATCTGAAGAGATACAGGCATCTGCTGCATAACTGCTCTCTGAAGCGAATCATCCTGAGGAACACATCCAAGATAACCTAAGGGTAATTTAAGATATCTTGATACTACAGTATTAAGCTTGTTAAACAAAGCTCTACCTTCATTCTCAGAAAACACTCTGTTAGCAATAACCTTGATACTGGTTGCTTCTTCAGAGAATCTCTCATGATGAGCAAGTGCCTTAAGAAGTGAATACGAGTCAGTAATGGATGTGGGCTCGGGAGTTGTAACAACGATAATTTCACCGCTTGCCACAAGGAATTCGAGTACCGCATCGGATATGCCGGCACCTGTATCTACTATTATTATATCAGCCATTGCATCAAGTTGTGCAAGATTTTGAATAATATATGTAAGATAATCTCTGCTTAAGTCAGACATACCTGCGATACCTGAACCACCGGAGATAAATCCAATCTCTGAAGGTCCCCATGTGATGATGTCTTCCATCTTCATTCCCTTATATATAAGATCGTAAAGATTGTGCTTGGGAACAGCACCGAACATTATCTCAATATTGGCAAGACCAAAGTCTGCGTCAAGAATGATAACACGCTGGCCCATCTTACGAAACTGAACTGCAAGATTAATGGCTGTATTGGACTTACCAACACCACCCTTACCACTGGTAACTGTAATTACTCTGGCAAGAGGTCTGGTCTGATTAGCTTTTATGATATTTCTTAATCCTGAAGCCTGATCCATGTCTATTGTCCTCCGAGAAGCTTCTTAACAATCTGCTGTGGCTTAAAAGTATCAATGTCTTCCGGTACATTTTGACCGTATGTTACGTAGCTCATCGGAGCATTGGTATGAAGTCTTATATTAAATATGGTACCGTATGAATAAGTCTCGTCAAGCTTAGTAAATATAAGCCTGTAATTGGAAATCTCAAGATAACTGTCAGCTATATGAATAAGGTCTTTCATCTTGGTAGAAGCTGCAAGTACAAGATAAACTTCTGTCTCAGCTTTCTCCTTGGAACAATCAATGAACTTCTTCATATCAGCCTTGAGTTCTTTATTCTTATGTGAATGTCCAACTGTATCTACAAGGATATAATCATAATCCTTGAACTGTTCGAAACCTTCCTCAAAATCATCAATTGTGTAAACGATTCTAAAAGGAACTGACAAAATATTGGCATAGCTTCTTAACTGCTCTGCAGCTGCTATTCTGTAAGTATCGGATGTAAAGAGCGCTACTTTGTTTCCTTCAACAAAAAGTTTGGACGCAATCTTCGCAATAGTCGTAGTCTTACCAACACCTGTAGTACCAACAAAGAATATAATCTTAACGCCTTTGCTTGCATGTGATATAGTAACAGGCTCTCCAAATCTAAGAATTAATCTCTGATAGATATAGGATAAAACTGTATCCATGGGAGTATTATTCTTAAGTCTGGCTTTTGCCTCATCTATAATCTCATCCACATAATCCTCATCTACTTCATTGTCGATAAGAGTCTGTGCGATAAGCTCATATACAGCATCCATATCGGAATCATTGTATTCTTCCTCTTCTTCAACAGGATCAACTATATATGAAGCTTGATTGGTCTGATTGTCATTGTTGGAAGGATCGTAAGAAGAATCTCCGCCATATAAAGCATCGTACTCTTCATCGGTTAATACGTCCTTTTCTGATAAATCTGTATTGTAAGTTTCGGTATTATCATCAACTGAAACATCAAATCCTGATGACTTGAAAATCTTTCTCTCGCTTTCAGCTGAAGTGGTTGTTGAAGTTGAAGAAGTCTCGTTCTCCTCTTCCAAAGCTACAGTTACTTCAACATAAGGAGCCTTGAGAAGCTTCATTATACCTTTTTGTTTAATCTCTTTTACATTGAGGCTAACGCATCCCGGGCCGAGTTCTTCACGGGCCTGTTTCATCGCAGCCGCTTCGGTTTTAGCCTGATACTTTTTGATAATCATTTTATCTCACCGTAAGTATTTTAGTATATTTTTAGCCGGTTACCATACCGACGGATTGTAATTCTACATTACTCTCTATTTCATTATACGAAATTACGATTAAATCTGCAAAATAATCTTCACTTAATTTTTTAAAATACATTCTGACAATTGGAGATGTGAGAAGGATGGGTGCCTTACCAACCTGTTCAAGCTTGGCAATCTCTGTCTCAACATTGTTCATTATGTTCTTAACTCTCTCGGGATCCATAGCTATATATGAGCCATTTTCCGTCTGCTTGATGGAGTTCATCATCTCCTGTTCAAGCTTGGGATCAAGAGTAACTACGCTTGTAGTCTCGTTAGCCATAAAGTATTTTCCAGAGATTGCTCTCTTAAGTGACTGTCTTACATATTCCGTAAGTATATCCGTATCTCTTGTATTTTGAGCATGGTCCGCAAGAGATTCAAATATAGTTAAAAGATCTCGAATCGATATGCCTTCTTTTAAGAGATTCTGCAATACCTTTTGAATATCACCAAGTCCAAGAAGCTTGGGTGTAAGTTCGTCGATAAGTGCAGGGTTTGTCTCTTTTAAGTTATCAACAAGCTTGGATACATCCTGACGTGTAAGAAGCTCGGAGATATAATGTCTGATAATCTCAGTAAGGTGTGTAGCAATAATTGAAGGCGGGTCAACTACAGTATATCCGGCAGCCTCTGCACGCTCTCTCTGAGACTCGGTAATCCAAATCGCAGGCAAATGGAATGAAGGCTCAAATGTAGGAATACCGGTTACTTCTTCCGTAACAAATCCCGGGTTCATCGCCATATAATGGTCGAATAGAATCTCTCCTTCAGATACCTGTATACCCTTAATCTTAATAATATATTGATTAGGATTAAGCTGGATATTGTCTCGAAGTCTGATGATAGGAACTACTGTACCAAGTTCCAATGCAATCTGACGTCTAATCATTACGACACGGTCAAGCAAGTCACCGCCTTGATTGACATCGGCCAAAGGAATAATACCATAGCCAAATTCCAATTCTATCGGGTCAACAGTAAGCAACGAATTGACATTCTCCGGTTGCCTTGCTTCCGCGGCTGCAACCTCCTCCTTGTCCACATCGCTCTCGACCTTTTTTACATCAAGGTTATTGGACATGATACGTCCACCAATTATAAACAATGCACCGAATCCAACGAATAAGAAAAAGTTAAGGGGTGTCAATACACCAAGAGCCATTACGACACCACCTACGAAGTACATAACCTTCGGTACGCCAAAAAGCTGTTTTAATATAACAGGGCCAAAGTCCGCTTCTTTTGAGCCCTTGGTAACAAGGATACCTGTTGAAAGAGAGATAAGAAGTGACGGTATCTGAGATACCAATCCATCACCGATGGTAAGGATAACGTACTTATTAAGCGCATCCATGAATGCCATATTCTGCATGAGCATACCCATGGCAATACCGCCTACTACGTTAACACCCGTAATAATAATACCGGCTGTCGCATCTCCCTTAACATACTTAACAGCACCATCCATGGAACCGAAGAATGAAGCTTCGTGCTGTATCTTTTCACGTCTCTCTTTTGCTTCTTCATCGGTAATGGCGCCGGTGTTAAGGTCGGCATCGATAGCCATCTGTTTACCGGGCATAGCGTCCAAAGTGAATCTTGCAGTTACTTCTGCAACTCTCTCAGAACCTTTATTGATAACAACAAACTGAATGATAATAAGTATTATGAAAATTACGACTCCGACAATCAGGTTACCGGAACCAACGAATGAACCGAATGTAGTAACTACGTTACCGGGATTACCGGTTGTGAGGATAAGTCTCGTTGAAGAGACGTTAAGCGCAATACGGAAGATGGTCGTGAAAAGGAGAATTGTAGGATAAAAAGACATATCCAATACTTCTTTTGCGAACATCGTGGAGAAAAGGATAACGAATCCTGTTGATATATTAACTGCAAGTAATATATCAAGTAACCAGTTAGGAATAGGAACGATAAGCATTACAAAAGCAGCCAGGATATATAATGCTACAAATATATCGGCTCTTTTTATATTCATGTGCTTACCTCCTCTCCTGAATAATTAAACTTCGATTAAGCACGGGAAACCGTACCTGTCGAGTGAACGGTTTGCCGTAAGTTCTTAGTGAGCAAGATTGTGAATAGGACGTTTCGAGGACTGTTTGAGCGAAGCGAGTTCCGCAGAAACGTCCTGGTATATGAACAATAAAGCGAACTTAGAACTTAACGTGCCCTGAACGAGACATGTACTTTCCCGTGCTCGCAATAATAATGATTAGTGGTCAATTAAATCTTGCCTTGAATCTTATATACATATGCTAAGATATCAGCAACTGCTTTATATAGTTCAGGCGGAATCTCCTGCCCCAAATCTACATTGTAATAAAGCATTCTCGCAAGAGGCTTATTCTCTACTATCTCAACCTTATTATCCTTGGCAACTTCCTTGATTTTAGCTGCCACATGGTCAGCACCCTTAGCAACAACAATCGGTGCATCGAAGCTATCAGCATCATACTTAACGGCCACAGCAAAGTGTGTAGGGTTCGTGATAACTACATCAGCCTTAGGTATATCCTGCATCATACGTCTTCTGGACGCCTGCATCATCTTCTGTCTTATCTGGCCCTTAATCTGAGGATCACCTTCGGATTGTTTGTACTCGTCCTTAACTTCCTGCTTAGTCATCTTCATATCTTCCTTGAACTTCCACTTTTGAAAAGCAAAATCAAGGAACGCGATTATAAGATAAAAAGCAGATATCTTAAGGCCAAGGTTAAGAACCAGATTGCCCATTATTCCAATACCTTGAAGAATTGGTAAATCAAGCAATATAAGGATATTGGGCCATTGTTTTCTAACTGTCGAATACACCAAGAAACCAATAAGAACAATCTTGGCAATTGATTTTAAAAGTTCAACAAGTGACTGTAGAGAAAAGATTCTCTTAAATCCATTAATGGGATTAAACTTATTAAACTTCGGTTGTAAAGGCTTAGCCGTAGGCTTCCATTTAACCTGAATAATCTCGGTTGTAAAACCGACCGCTACAGCAACAAGTATGAAGGGAGCCATATATAAAACCAAGCGAATGATCAGCCTCTGAAAGTATGTGTAAAAGTACCATACAGTATCTCCTGAAGCCATCTGTGATGATAAAGTAGGTATAAGATTATATGTACTCTTGAAAAGAGTTAAGAACTGATTGCCAAGTGTTGTGACCCAGATTTTAAGGAGTACAAACATAGCAAACAGTGTAAACCCGACTGCAAGTTCCTTGCTCTTGGCTACCTGTCCTTCTTTACGCGCGTCCTCTAATTTTTTGGGAGTCGCCTCTTCGGTTTTCTCTCCGCCAGGGCCTTCCTTGGCGAATAACTGAAGGTCATAAAGGAGCATTCATCATATCCTCAACAAACGAGACTATACCTTTTTTCATAGCTACGAATATAAGATCGCTTAGCTTCGGTAAAAGCGCTGTAGTTATAAAAAGCACTGCAAGGCCTGTAAAAACTTTTAACTGAATACCTACTGCAAACATATTCATCTGCGGTGCAACCTTGGCTAAAATACCAAGAACCGCATTAAGAAGCATGATTACGCAGAATACAGGCAAGCATATTCTTAAGCCGATAAGCATGTACTGGCCCAAGAAATCTATAAACGAAGGTAAAAGTTTATCCATATCAAATACGCTCTTGCCAACTGGAATAAGCGTAAATGTCTCCGACAAAGCTGATACAAAATATCGATACATTCCTGTTACTATCATAAGCATCATAAACATGTACTGATAGTAAACGCCGGTGATGGTCGCATCCTGCCTTGTAGTCGGATCCATCTGATTGGCCATTGCAAAGCCCATCTCCATATCGACTATACGTCCTGCAAATAAGACAATTGTTTGGCATATATATGCGCCAAGTCCTATGAGAATACCTGTTGCCGCTTCCCTGAATACCATCATTGAAACCATAAGCAAGGTTCCGGGCGATGTATAATCATGAGGAAACGTCGTGTAATACACAAGTATTGACAAAAAAAATGAGAATCCGATCTTCACTCTTGCAGGCACGCTTCCGATCGAGAAAAACGGAGCAACAAAAACAAAGCAACTGATTCTCGTCATTACAAGCAGAAAATATTCAAGTTCTTCGACAGGAAATGAGTAATCTATCATATATCATAAAACTTTAATCACTAATGAATGTACAGTGGTATATCACTCCACAATTTCTCAATAAAATTAACCATGTTATTAAGCATCCAATGGCCGAGAATCATGATGGTTAAGAATATACCTATGATTTTAGGAACGAATGTAAGTGTCTGCTCCTGAATACTGGTAACAGTCTGAAATACGGATACAACAAGACCGATAATTAAAGAAACTAAAAGAGCAGGCGCTGAAGTGATAATAATGCAATATAGCGCGTCTCTTGCTATAACAATAACACTATCAGTTGTCATGCTCTTCCCTCCTTAATTATTTGAAATAATATTAGATAAATAAAACTAATTAATTAAATCTATGTAAAAAGATTAAATACCAATTAATCAATTGTTAAATATGTCAGTAGAACGACTTAACCAAGTTAACAATTACAAGATTCCATCCATCTGCAAGAACGAATAAAAGTATTTTGAACGGCGTTGAGATGGTCGTTGGCGGTAGCATCATCATACCCATACTCATAAGTATCGACGACACAACCATGTCTATAACTATAAACGGAATGTATATCATAAATCCGATAATAAACGATGTTCTAAGTTCGGACAGAATGAATGAAGGAATAAGTACTGTTGAAGGTACTGCTTCAGGATCTTCGCCGTCCCATTCAAGATTAGCTATCTCCATAAAAGTAGCCACATCTCTTGCCTGAGTCTGTCCATACATAAATTCACGAAGAGGTACCATACCTGTATCTATCGCTTCTTTGAATGTTATCTCTCCCTGATCAAAAGGCTTTAAAGCTTCCTCATTAATCCTTGTGAATACAGGTGCCATTATGAAAAATGTTAGGAAAATAGACAGTCCGATAAGTACCTGATTAGGAGGAGCTGTCTGAGTACCGAGAGCTGTTCTCGTAAAATGAAGAACAATAATAATTCTTGTAAAGCTTGTAAGCATTACAAGCATTGCAGGAATAAAAGAAATAGCGGTCAGAATTAAGAGTATACGAAGCGACCCGTTTAATTCACCGTTACCCGCGTCAAAAGTTACGTTAAATGTGGAAGGTGTATAATCGGGATTAAGTTCGTCTTCAATCTGATCCGCTGTAGTGTTAGTAATAGAATCGGATATATCGTTAATGAGATTGTCAGCCCCGGAAGCTTGTACTTTTAAGGGCATTAAATACAACAATATGCCTGCTGTAAAAAGCAGGCATAAGCTGAGACCAATATTAAATAATAAGCTTCGATTCTTCATACCTATCGCCTATTTCTTGAATTTAAAGTTTTTTGCTTTTTCAAGCATGCTCTTAAAATCTACATTCTGGAATGTAGTATCGGACTCATTAATACTAATGGAATCCTCATTTAGTTCACCGAGCATAGTGACCGCATCTTTGCCAATGCCGAGAGCAAAAATTTTATCTCCGATTTTAACAATCTGGATATACTTATTAGTGGCAATTTTATAAGTCTCGAGCACATGAATGTTACCTGACATCATCTTATTTTTCTGATATCCGGCAACAAATCTTGTAGTAAGGGCACAGATTGCAAGCACAAAAACAAATAAAACAAAAACCGTAAAGAACTGTACGAACGATCCGGCAGATGAATTATTAAGTGCTAGAATCATATTTAATTAACCGACTACTTTCTTAACCGCCTCTAATACACGATCGGGCTGGAAAGGCTTAACGATGAAGTCCTTAGCGCCTGCCTGAATAGACTCGATAACCATTGCCTGCTGACCCATAGCAGAACACATAATTACCTTAGCACCGGGATCTGCTGACTTAATCTCCTTAAGTGCCTGGATGCCATCCTTATCGGGCATTGTGATATCCATAAGTACAAGATCGGGTTTAAGCTCGTTATATTTTTCTACAGCCTTTGCGCCGTTTTCAGCTTCACCTGCTACAGTGTAGCCGTTCTTGGATAAAATGTCCTTGATCATCATTCTCATGAATGCGGCATCATCAACAACTAGAATGTTCTTTCCCATAATCAATCTCTCCTGTCTAGTTAATTATTTCGGTTACTCTAATACCGAAGCTTTCTTCAATAACAACAACTTCTCCCTTGGCAACAAACTTACCGTTTACAAGCACATCAATAGGCTCACCGGCAATCTTGTCAAGTTCAATAATGGTTCCCGGAGCAAAATCAAGAATATCAGCAATTGACTTCTTGGTACGTCCGAGTTCAACGGTAACTTCCAGAGGCACATCCATGATAAGATTGATGTTCTCAGGTGAGTTAGCCATAACCGAAGGTTGTGAAAATGACTGGAACTGTGCGGGAGACACGTTCACATTGCCATATCCCTGCGGAGGCATTCCGTAGCCCTGTGGAGGCATTCCATATCCTTGAGGTGGCATACCGTAACCCTGAGGTGGCATACCATAGCCTTGAGGCGGCATACCATAATTAGCGTCAGGCATAGGAGCCGGCTGAGGTGCGGGTGCGGGAGGAGGTGTCTGTGGCTGTTCTTCTACCTTAGGTGCTTCAAGTGCAGGTGCACTATCTGCTGCTCCATCGCCTCCCATCTGATTGTTCATGAATATCTGGTATAACTCTCTTGCAAAATCAAGAGGATATAACTGAAGAATAGATGAATCAATCAAATCGCCTATCTGCATCCTAAACGAGATACTTACAAATGTTCCAGAAAGGAAATTGTCCATATCCGTCTCGGGATTTAAATCATTGATATCGATAAGTGAAGCCTTGGGCGGCGAGATATCAATCATCTTGCCAAGCATGGAAGAAAGGCTCGTAGCAGATGAACCCATCATCTGGTTCATAGCTTCCGAAATAGCTGAAAGATGAATCTCTCCAAGGTCTCCTTCAATATTTGTACCGTCACCACCCATCATAAGATCGGTAATTATCTTAACGTCATCTTCCTTAAGGATTAAGATGTTCGAACCGTCAAGACCTACGGTATAATTGATATTTATGAATACACAAGGCTTGTCATATGCACCAAGAAGTTCTTCCCACTTAAGTATCTTAACTGTAGGAGTTGTAATATCAACTCTCTTATTAACCAGCGAATACAATGTGGTAGCCGAGGTACCCATCGATATATTGGCTACTTCCCCGATAGCGTCTTTTTCAATATCAGATAATAATTCCTGATCAGAATCTCCTGCAGGAGCAGAGCTATCAGATGAAGGATCATCGCCTGATAAATCCATACCACTTAAAAGGGCATTGATTTCATCTTGGGATAAAATACCACCATCCAAAGGTCTATTCCTCCTCTCTTAAAACAGATGTAACTTTAACCGCATACTTGTCATTGCTTGCGCCGGCAACTGCGGTAAATTTCTTGATATTTCCGACGTATACCTCAAGAGCCGATTCAACATTGGTATCGAGTCTTATGATATCGCCAACCGAAAGATTGGTAAAATCAGATACTGTAACCGAAGACTTACCAAGTAAGCACTTAAGAGGAACATCAACTCTCTTAAGCATACCTTCGATGTAATCGTTGAATACTTCTTCTGAGAACTGAGTCATATTTGAGAACCAGAACTTAGTATTCAAGTTGTCTATAACTGATTCAATCGTGATGTAAGGAAGTGCTACGTTCATGAAACCTTCTACATCTCCGATTTTAATATTCAGTGTAACAATCGCAATCATTTCATTAGGAGCAATGATCTGTGCGAACTGGGGATTAGTCTCGATACGATCAAGTACGGGATTAATCTCAATAACATTCTTCCAAGGCTCTCTAAGAAGCTGCATACAGATAACAAGTAACTTCTCAAGGATACGAATCTCTATCTCGGAAAAATCTCTGCTTTTATCAAAAGTTTTACCCTGACCGCCGAGCATTCTGTCAACCATTGCAAAGCCTAAGTTTGATGTAAGGTTGATAATGATATCTCCAGCTAAAGGGTTAAACTTAATAATCGATAATACCGAAGGGTTACCGAGCGAATTGGAGAATTCAGAGAAAGTAACCGTCTCGGAATAAGCCACATTGACTTGCACGTTCTTTCTTAAATAAACCGGCAAGTTGGTCGATAAGAGTCTTCCATAGTGGTCAAAAATCAATTCAAGCGTACGAAGGTGTTCTTTGGAGAATTTTGCAGGTCTCTTGAAGTCATAATTCTTGACTGAAGTATCGTTGGTGTCTTTCATGACATCAACGTCAAGTTCGCCGCTGTTTAACGCTTTTAGTAGATTGTCTATTTCATTTTGCGATAAAACCTCGCTCACAAAGTCACCCTCCTTTCCTTAGAATTGAAAGTGATATTATTGGAAAACTATATCGCTGAATGATACTTCAAATATAAAATCAGAACCCGAGTACTTGTCCTGAACCTGCTTTAATATCTCTTTCTTGATTTCGTCCTGTGAGACTCTCGCCTCATCGACTGTGTATTTAGAAAATACGTCGTTTACAATACTTCTGAAAAGATTTTCTTTTTCAGCGATTGTAGCTGAGTATTTCTTGTAATCTTTGTGCTTGGTATTGATTGAGAAGAATACCGATACCATACAGAAATGTCCGTCATCATCGCCGGGTGTGGGCTTTAATGCTATTGTCATCTTGTCAGGTATCGAATATGTCTGGATATCTTCGATAGGAACTGTTGTTACCGCACCGCCCTCTGAAGAGCCCGTTCCTAAGTCAATGCTGATCGCATTGGCTACATCGGTAACTACCTTAGCTGTCTTCTGATTGGTTGTTACAACCATAAACATCGTAATACCTGAGATTATGATGTTAATGAATGTAAGACCTAAAATCAAAATAGATAATAAATTCTTTTTCATAAGAATCCCCTTTTGTTCAGTTATTGAGTATAACTGCTGTAGTAATTATATATCTTAATCTCTACTCTTCTGTTAAGTGCTCTGCCTTCTGCTGTTGAATTATCAGCTACTGGACAATACTCTCCGCGACCTGAATGCTTGATCCTCGAAGGCTCGATTGTTGTATTATCAATCAAATACTTAAATACGCTGATTGCTCTCGCGCTTGAAAGCTCATCATTGTTGGAATACTTAGCGCCGTTCATAGGGACGTTATCAGTATGGCCTTCAACTTCGATGATACCATCTGCGTATCTCTCAAGAATCTTGGCAATCTGTGCCATCATAGGCATTGATTCCTGCTTGAGCTTAGCATCACCTGAATCGAAAAGTAATGCACCATTCATAGTAAGCAATACGTATTGAGAGTTAAACTCAACACCTATCTCTTCGCCAAGGTCTGATTCCTCAAGAGCCTCTTCAATAAGCTCTGCAAGTTCTTCGCTTGCTGCAAGAGCCTGATCGTTATATTCCTTAAGAGGATCTGCATCCTCTTTCTTGTCATCTTCTGCGGACTTACCCATGGAAGTAACGTACTTATCAAGATTGCTAAGCTGGCTTACACCGTTGCTGATAAGTATACCTTCACCAATTGACTTACCGCCTGCTGTAAATATCGAGAATGTATCGGCAAATGAAGCTGCTACAAGTTCAAACTTCTGAGCATCAACGGTCGACATAGAGAAAAGCAACACGAAGAAGCAAAGAAGTAAGTTCATCAGGTCAGAGAATGTGGCCATCCATGCCGGCGATCCCTGCGGCGGATCTTCGGGTTTCTTTTTAGCCATTCTCTTCACCTCCCTCTTCGCTTGATGCTGCGCTTCTATCAGCAGGTGCTAAGAATGACTTAAGCTTCTCTTCAATTACTCTGGGGTTTTCACCGGCCTGAATTGAGAGAAGGCCCTCTATCATAATCTCCTTACACATAATCTCAGTAGCATTGTTAGCTTTGAGCTTATTGGATGTAGGAGTACAAATCCAGTTGGCAAGAAGTGAACCGTAGAATGTAGTAATCAACGCTACAGCCATGGAAGGTCCGATCTTAGCTGCATCAGACAAGTTCTGAAGCATAAGTACCAGACCGATAAGAGTACCAATCATACCCCAAGCAGGACCCATCGCACCAAGGTCTGACCAGAAGTTAATGTTCTTCTTATGTCTCTCCTCAGTTGATACAAGTTCTGTCTCAAGAATGGCTCTAACCAATTCAGGATCGGTACCATCGACTATAAGTAAAATGCCCTTTTTCATGAAAGCATCATCAAGTTCGCCTGAAACCTCTTCAAGAGCAAGTAAACCTTCCTTACGAGCAACATTGGAGAGTTCGATAATCTTGGTGATCATTCCCGGAACGTCCTGACTCGGAGACTTAAATATCAAAAGAAAGCTCTTAAGACCTCCAATGTAATCCTTGAGATTCATGGAAGCCAAAACAGCGAAGAATGCACCACCATAAGTGATAAGCAGTGATTTGAAATCAAAGAAATATTTGATACCGGCTACACCATCGTCACCAGTCATGATACCGATAAGCATCATGGCCACGCAGACGCCAAGACCGATAATCGAAGCCAAATCCACTTTTTTAGCCCTTCTTTATACACATGTTATGGGTTTTGAACATAAAAACCCTTACCCTACGATTTTACTAAATTTTTAATCTCTTGTCTACCTTCTTTTACAATTAACTTGCGCCCGGTGGACAGGATTATGACAGTATCCGGAGTTTCTTCTACAGTCTCGATATAATCCTCATTTAGAAGGATTTTTACACCGTTTAATTTCGTTACTTCGATCATGTTTTAACCTCCATAGAATGCTATCCTGTCACATAGTTCAATATGATATTATAGAAAATACATAAGGTGCCAGATACCTTGTAGTACCTGGCACCGCCTTAGACACTGTTGTGTCAAATTATTAAACTAATTATCTCTTAAGGTTAACAAGTTCCTCAAGAAGTGTATCAGATACTGTGATGATACGGCTGTTAGCCTGGAAGCCACGCTGAGTTGTAATCATCTCAGTAAACTCTGCAGAAAGGTCTACGTTGGACATTTCGAGAACACCAGTAGAGATATATCCGCCACCTGCTGTTACATCAACGCCGATACCGTCGAATTCGCCGGAGTTAAGTGTTGCTGAATAGAGGTTGTCACCTTCCTTTTGAAGACCTGATGCGTTAGCAAAGCTTGCTACTGCAATCTGTCCAAGAAGTCTTGTCTGGCCGTTATCATATGATGCATAAATCATACCATTGTTCTGGATTGATACGCCTGATAATTCACCAAGCTTACGTCCTGAACCAAGTCCCTTATCATCGCCGGAAACCATTGCGATTGTTGATGTTCCGTTATTGTTGAACATAGAAGCCTTGGAGAAGTCGATATCAACATCTGAGAAGTGAGATAAATCAACGTTCTCACCAACAAGGTTGGTTGTCATAGCTGCGAAGTCTAATACTGCGGAATCAGCGCCGTTGATAGACTTGAATTCACCTGTGCCTGTATCAAAGATAAGTGTGTTACCAGAGATAGTCTCGGTTGATGTAACCTGAGCCTGTCCATCAGGAGCTACCATGAATGAATACTGGATATTTGAATTGTTTGTATCAAGGCCATATGCCTCGCCCTGTGAAATCTGCTTTGTAAATGTACCTGACTCGAGCTGTGTCTCACCGTCAAATGTGAAATCCTGATCAAATGAGAATGTTACATTAGCATCAGGGTCCATTGATACTGTAAAGTTTGCAAGACCTGTTTTGCCAAGTGCGTCCTGCCAATCCTGGAATACTTGCTGCTGCTGCGCTGCTGACATTGTAGAATCAACACCGCGAAGAGTATATGTTTTGCCATTACCATCATCATAGTAATAGTAATCACCATTAGTCTGATCTTTTACGTAGATGAACTGGAATGCTTCTTCGAGATCTGATTTGGAAAGAGTTCCTGAACCTCTAAGAGTAATTGTTTCTCCGGGATGATACTCTACAACTGTAGATGAAGGATTAGGAACTTCGTACTTAATACCGGCTACCTTCTTAGTATCATAATCACTAAATGTCTCTGAAAAGCCTGTCTTCTTGAAGTAAGCTTCAGGATCTGTAGCAGTTGCTTCGCGATATGTTACACCATCAAGTAAGCTGTAAAGTGTAGTTGTTGTAACTACCTGGTCCTGACCAAATGTAGCGATATCGTTGATAGAACCAACTTTGTACACACTCTTAAGTGACTCATTCTTAGCATTAAGAATATCTGTCATCTCAACTGTATATACACCTTCTGCTTCTGTGTTTTTAATAGCGAATTTTGCTGTGTAAGCATATCCTAAACCATCAAAGATGGATACGGATATTGTCTTACCTGCGCTGGATGCGGCATTGGTATCATTCTTATCAAGAATACCTGAAACATATGCCTTAGAAGTAGCTTCGGGGGGATATGTCATGTTCTTAGGGCTCATGATTCTAAGAGGCTGAACTACGTCCTGCTTAATA
>JAEEGJ010020065.1_pt1 | contig 14610 bp, 11 predicted proteins | sample 8958761 | NCBI WGS metagenome assembly JAEEGJ01 (sample SAMN16246546, study PRJNA631951) | gut metagenome | biome: gut microbiome; feature: rumen; material: RS-attached | host: Bos | place: Iran: Karaj | collected 2018-10 | reverse complement strand
TCCCGAATGCATCGAAACCACGAATTTTATAGTTCTTTGTCCCACCGATGAGGAAATAGTTAAAAGACTTAAGGCCAGACCCGCGGAAAGAGGCTTCACTTCCGATGAAATAATCGCGCCCCATGTTGAGTTTAATCGCTGGTTCAGAAGAAACAAAGGGAAGTTTTCCATGTTTATAGACAACACGGAGCAGACTGTTGAAGAAACTGCGAAACTAATCGAGAGATTTATTGCCAAAATGTAAATTATGGCAACAAAAAAGCGGGTGATGGGAATCGAACCCACGTATCCAGCTTGGAAGGCTGGTGTTCTACCATTGAACTACACCCGCGTAAAAAATATGGCTTGTCACTAACAACAAGCCATATTCTACAATACCCATATTTGTTTGTCAATTTGTTTATTCAATTTCAGAAAGAGCTTTGTCCAAATCTCCCCATTCGGTCATGAGGTTTAGAAGCTCTTCTTCTTTTGCGTCTATGGATGCCTGAATCTCGCTGAGCTTGGAATAGGCTGAAGCGTATTCGGGATTTAAGAGCTCATCCTTCTTGGACGCTATTTCGTCCTCAACAGCAGCTATCTGCTCTTCGAGTTTCTCCATTTTTTTCTGAAGTTTGGAGCGTTCTTTGCCGGGGTTGTAGTAGGAACCCGAGGCGGGCTTGGGCTCTTCTTTGCGCTCTTCGACCTTGGGCGCTATAACGGGTGTCACAGGTGTCTTACCGGACTTTTTCTCCTCGTATTCTTCGTAGCCGAAGTTGTAGGTCTTGACTCCGTCCGCGGTAAACTCAAGGAGCCTTGTGGCAACTTTTTTGACAAAGTATCTGTCGTGGGATACGAAGATAACCGAGCCTTTAAAATCCTTAAGCATGCTCTCAAGGGTTTCTTTGCCCACGATGTCCATGTGGTTGGTGGGCTCGTCGAGGATTAGGAAGTTGGGGCCGGTCTTGAAAATCTTACAAAGGGCCAGTCTGACTCTCTCTCCTCCCGAAAGCATATTGACGGTCTTGAATACGTCATCGCCGCGCAAAAGAAAGGCGCCTAAGTCGCTTCTGACTTCCGTCTCGGTAAGATTGGGGAACATATCCCAGTAATCGTCTATTACGGTCTTGTCTGAGGTGTACTGAGCCATCTGCTGGTCAAAGTAGCCCACATCGACGTTGACACCGTACTTGAATTCGCCTGACAAAGGCTCCACAGTTCCCACGAGAGTCTTTAAGAACGTGGACTTGCCGATTCCGTTGCCGCCGATGATACCTATTTTTTCACCCTTTTTCATGTCAAGGGAGACTGTCTCCAAAAGTTTGTCGTAACCGATGCCCAAATCCTTGATGTATAGGACATCCTTGCCGGTCTCTCTTAGGGGGACAAAAGAAGCGTTAAAGGACTTGGTGTCGTATCTGTCGGGAGCTTCCACTATTTCCATGTGCTCGATTGCTTTGAGCTTGGACCTTGCGGCCGCAACCTTGGTAGGGGTGTTCTTCCACTGTTCAACCCAGTCACGTAAGCGTTTGATTTCTTTTTGCTGGGCTTCGTAGTCCTTCTTTTGCTTCTCGTAGGCTTCTTTTTTGAGCTCTACGAATTTGGTATAGTTACCGCTGTAGCGGGTAATCTTGCCGTATTCAATTTCATAGACCGTTTCCACGATATTATCAAAAAACATTCGGTCGTGGGACACCAGCACAATGGCGCGGGGGTAGTCTCTTAAATATCCCTCAAGCCACTCTACGGTCTCGATATCGAGATGGTTGGTGGGCTCGTCGAGAAGAAGGATGTCGGGCTTCTCCAAAAGAAGCTTAACGAAAGCTATTTTGGTGCGCTGTCCTCCCGAGAAGTCCGAAAGGGGCTTCTTTTTGTCTTCATCGGTAAAGCCAAACTTTTTAAGGACCATCTCGTATTCTTTTTCATAATAATAGCCGCCTATGTAATTGAACTGTTCCTGTAGGCGGGTATACTGCTCCAAAAGTTTCTCTGAGTGGTCGGTCTGCATACGCGCTACCATATCATCCATGGTGCGCTGCATGGCACGTATAGGCTCGAATACTTTTTTGACTTCCGTCTCAAGGCTTACGGTATCATCCGCAAAAGCCATCTGCTTAAGATATCCGATCTGGGGATTGCCTGTCTTGGCAATGTAAATGTCCTCGTCGGAGTCTCTTTTTACAAGGTCCACTTCGCCTGTAATGAGCTTTAACAAAGTGGTCTTGCCGCAACCGTTTCGGCCTACTACCGCTATTTTTTCTTTGTTGTTCTTTATCTCAAAATTGACGCCGGAAAGTATGGTGTCGCCACCATACATGACCGCGCCGTTATGAATCTGGTAAATCATTTGTAAATCTCCATAAATAACCCAATTACCGAATTAACTATCTCTCGGTACGAAGCACAACTCCGGATACGGGAGGAAGTGTTATTACAAGACTGCCTCCATCCAGTTCGTGAAGTCGTCTGTCTATTGAATATCCTTCTCTCGTAGAAAGAATAATCTGCTCCATTTTGCCCGAAAGAATGGGGGCTGCCTGCCATACGGGTACCGTAAGTGTTCTTTCCACAGTATCTCTGTTGATAACTACCACTACGCTTGAATCACAGGTAAAGCGAGCATAAGCCAGAGCATAATTCTCGGAAAGAAGCTTAACAAGGGAGCCTCTCTTTAATTCGTTATTTTCTTTGTGAATGCGTATCATTTCCCTGTGGAAACCGATAAGCTGAAGGTCTTCATTGCCCCAGGGGTATGTACGTCTGTTGTCGGGGTCCGTAAATCCTACCAGTCCGGCCTCATCGCCGTAATAAATGGTAGGCGCGCCTATCCAGGTCATCTGCATGATAACCGCAAGACGCATAACTGCTTTGTCGGCTCCTTCACCTGCCGCTTCAGCGCCGAGGGTTCCTATACGACCCACTTTACCCGTAGTTCTGGTAAGGAATCTTGAGTGGTCGTGGTTGGAAAGCTGGTTCATGGCCACAAATTTGGAAGGTGCAAAGAATTTATTGCCCGCATAAAGCATGGTGTCAAAGAAAGCGCCTGAATTGCCCAGCAAGTCCGGTCTGAACTCGTCGCTGTGTTTCTGCATGCCTGTAAGGAACCAGGTTAAGGGTTCCATAAATGCATCATAGTTCATGACAGAGTCCCATTCTTTGCCGTTCAACCAGCTCTTGGGGTCACCGTAATGCTCCGCAAGAATAAGGGCGTCGGGATTGGCTCCCTTTACGGCACTTCTGAAGCGCCTGAAAAATTCGTGGTTGAAATCCGGGGAGTGACCGAGGTCGGCGGCAACGTCCAAACGCCAGCCGTCTGCGTTGAAGGGCTCGGAAACCCATTTTGCCGCTATTTCAATTATCTTATCATACAGGCTTTGGCTGGCTTCGTAGTTGAGCTTGGGAAGGGTATCGTAGCCCCACCATCCGTCGTAACTGCCGTTATAAGGCCAGCCTTCCTTGTTTCTGAAATCAAAGTAGTCTCTGTAAGGGCTGTCCTCGGATACGTAAGCACCCTTGGCATAGCCTTCACTGTCTTCGTAAATACGCTCTCTGTCAAGCCACTTGTTAAAGGAACCGCAGTGGTTGAATACACCGTCAAGAATAACCTTAATGCCACGCTCATGAGCCTGTCTTACAAGGTCGCAGAATAATGCATCGGAAGCCTCAAGGTTTTCTCTGGCCGATACACGTATCTGGTATTTTGTGGCATGTTTATTGTCTGTGTCGCCGTCTTTGAGGCACTCGCCGCCGTCAACAACAATTTTGCCGAAGTGAGGGTCGATGTGCTCGTAGTCCTGAATGTCGTACTTGTGATTGGACGGAGAAACAAACAGGGGATTGAAATAGATTGCGTCTATGCCCAAATCCTTAAGGTAATCAAGTTTATTGATAACGCCCTGAAGATCGCCGCCGTAGAATTCCTTGGTACCGTCTACAGCAGGAACCTTGCTCCATTCCTCTATCTTCTGAACAGGACCGCCTACATAGTAGTACTCGCCCGTTTCAACGTCATTGGAAGGATCTCCGTTGCAGAAACGCTCGGTGTAAATCTGATACATAACTGCGCCCTTGGCCCAGTCGGGTGTATGGAATCCGGGCACAATAAAGAAGGGGGCTTTGGATTCCGACTCCCTGGAAACACCGGCGGTGTCGTATATGTAGTTAAGTCTTCCGACCTTTACTTTGAAATAATAGGGAATTTCTTTGTCCGAAAGAGTAAAAGTGCAGGAAAAGAAATCGAACCACTTGTCGCTTCCGGTAACCGACATTTTGTAAACATTGTCGGGGGTAACAAGAGTAACTTCATCCACGTTCTCACGTGCGGTTCTGAAGGAAACCGTTACCTCTCCGAAGGCTACCGGCTCGGGCGGGTTAATGTAGTTGCCCGTAGTGTCCGAATAAAGCGCCTTTTTTATGAATATGGGGCGCATTGTATTTATATACCACAGATTATGTTCTGTTTTGTCGTTGAATTGATTGTTCATTTTTTTGTCCCAACTAGCTGTTGATGCGTTTATAAAACACAACCCCGATGTTATATCATACTCCACGGGAGTTAACATTTTTACGCTTCAACCGAAACCCTTTTAATCCCTGTAAGTATATTATATCAGCAGATAAATATTTTTGCATAGTAAAACAGACAGTAGATGTCTACTGCCTGTTTTAGAGAAGGTATTTCTTCTTATGGGGTATAGCAAAAAACTATATAATGTATTGGGGGGTTACAAGTAGTATAATATCAGAGGTCCCCCTTTTTGCAAATGCTCGACATTCACAAAATATATAAAATCAAGCAGTATTTTTTGTGAATATTTCACAATGGTTATTTGACTATATTAAACAAAGCCTCGAATTCTTCTCTGTTCACTTTTTCTTTTTCAATCAAAAGTTCCGCACAAGCCTTCAAAACATCCATATGAGCACGGATAATCTGTTCCGCATCCTTGTAGCATTTATCGATGATAGCCTTGACTTCTCTGTCGATTTCACTTGCTACCGCTTCGGAGTGATTCTTGGCATGTGCAAGGTCGCGGCCGATAAATACTTCCTCCTCGTCGCTGTCTTCGTAGCAGATGACACCGATATTGTCGGACATACCGTATTTGGTAACCATCAGTCGGGCAATCTTGGTAGCACGCTTAATGTCGTTGGATGCTCCGGCGGTAATATCGTCAAAAACAAGTTTCTCGGCGATTCTTCCGCCCAGTAAAGCCATAATCTCCTGCTCCATGTGCTTCTTGGTATGATGAAGCTCATCTCTTTCGGGAATGGGCATCGTATAACCTGCCGCACCGGGGCCTGTAGGAATTACGGAAATTATATAAACAGAATCTATATCGGGAAGTTCATGGAACAAAATTGCATGTCCGGCTTCGTGATATGCAGTAATCTTTTTATCCTTGTCGGAAATAATCTTGCTCTTTTTCTCAACGCCGATTCCGACTTTGACAAAAGAATCTTTAATATCTTTCTGAGTGATAAATACTCTGTCTGCCTTGGCTGCGGAAATGGCGGATTCATTGAGAAGGTTCTCAAGATCTGCACCGGTAAAGCCCGCAGTGGTACGAGCGATATCCTTAAGGTCTACATCGTCGCCGAGAGGTTTGTTCTTGGCATGAATCTGAAGGATTTCTTCTCTTCCGCCTACATCGGGCACGTCAACGGCAATCTTTCTGTCGAAACGGCCGGGACGAAGAATGGCGGGGTCGAGAATATCAACACGGTTGGTAGCTGCCAAAACGATGATGCCGGAATTCTCCTTGAAGCCGTCCATCTCTACCAGAAGCTGGTTGAGGGTCTGCTCTCTTTCATCATGTCCGCCGCCCATACCGGTACCGCGTCGTCTTGCAACTGCATCTATCTCGTCGATGAATACCATACAAGGTGCGTTCTTTTTGGCTTCTTCAAATAAGTCTCTTACTCGGGAAGCACCTACACCTACGAACATTTCCACAAAGTCTGAACCAGAAATGCTAAAGAAAGGAACATTGGCCTCTCCTGCAATAGCCTTGGCCAGAAGGGTCTTACCTGTTCCGGGAGGTCCCTCGAGAAGCACGCCCTTGGGAATTCTTGCTCCCACCTTAATAAACTTGGCAGGGTTCTTTAAAAACTCAACTATTTCATCAAGTTCTTCTTTTTCCTCTTTAAGTCCGGCTACGTCCTTGAGCTTGATGGGGTTGTCATCGCCCACATACATTCTGGCTCTGGACTTACCAAAGTTCATCATCTTGGCACTCTGACCTCCGCCGCTCTGCGAGGTGATGATAATGAACAGGAATACTCCGATAATAAGAATTACCAATACAGGAAGCGCATAGGACAAAAACCAGTTCTCTCTGGGAATATCTTCCACGTATACTGTAACATCGGTCGCCTCAAGCTCTTCCTCAAAAGCAATTACATCGGTAAGAAAAAGCTGTTTGGAAGTTCTGCTCTTAAATTTGGTCTCAACGATACCTGTTCTGTTCTCGGCATTGGGGTTGATGATAACCTCACTGACCGCTCCGTCGGAGATATCCTTAAGCAGCTGCTCCTTTGTATAATAATTCCTGGGAGCCTGCAAAAACGAAAAGATAGCCGCGAAGACCAAAAGTGCGATTATCAGAACAAAGTATGCCCGATAACCCTGTGTCTTTTTTCTCAAATCCTAATCCTCAAACTTTCTTTTTACTTGAAAACTACCTCACCGATGTAAGGAAGATTTCTATATACCTGATCGTAGTCAAGGCCGTAACCTACTACGAATACGTCAGGAATCTTGAATCCCGTATAATCAACATTAACGTCCACAACACGACGGTCGGGCTTGTCAAGAAGGGTGCAAAGCTTAAGACTTGCGGGCTTTCTGTCCTTGAGCATCTCAAGAAGATAGCTTAAAGTACGTCCGGAATCCACAATATCTTCAACCACAAGAACATCCTTGCCGATAAGAGGCTCGTCAAGGTCTTTGACAATCTTAACTACTCCGCTTGACTTGGTGTCGCCGCCGTAGCTTGATACAGACATGAAATCAAGGGAAACATTTAAGTTAATGCGCTTGGCAAGTTCACACATAAAGAAGCTGCCACCCTTAAGAACGCATACAAGATGCACGGTTTTGCCCGCATAATCCTTGGTAATCTGCTCACCTATTTCCTGAATCCTCTTGTCAACTTCTTCTTCCGACAAAAGAACTTTTACTTCATGATCCAACATATCTTCTAATCCTCCTTCAAAACGGTAACCTTTAAAATCCGCTTCGTCTCATCTGTAATCTTGTAAGACTCGCTCATGCGATAACCCACTACCCATAGCACGTCATTGCCGCTTGCAAGAATCGGCACGCTGTCTCTTATGTCTGCGGGAATCTTCACATCTATCATAAAGTCCTTAAGCTTTTTGGAGCCTCCCGAAGATGTGACGGAAATAAGGTCGCCGGTCTCTCTTTTTCTGAATAATAAAACATCTTTTATCTTATCATAATCAAAGTATTTCGTACACTCATTTTTGCCGTAATCTAAGCCTTCGTAAGCATCGAAAACCTCTGCGGCAACAGTGTAACCGGATACCTTGACCGGAACGTTATCGGTAACGATCCGAACAGTCGGAAATGCATCCGCAACTCTGTCTTCCGTAGTCAGGGAAAGAACGGTATATGAAGAAACTGCCGTTATTCCGTAGGGCAGATTCACCGTCCTGGTACCTTCTTTGGACAAAAGTCCCTGCACATCTTGCAGGTGGGTGTGGGTTATGTCTCTGTTACCCGGCACCAGCCTGTCGATAGCCCGCTTAATAAGCATACTCTGCAGGTATTCATCCATTGTTAAAAGCTTTTCTTTATCAAAAGAAATCTGTGTGGCATTTTCACTCACAACAGTTTCCGTGAACGCCTCATCGCAGCACTTCCCGGCAAAGGCATAGAGCCCGGAGAGCTGCTCGGCCGTTTCAAACATGTGAAGTACCGCGCCGCTGTTAATACCTTCCTCAAGAGCGGGAATGATATTGTTGCGGATACGGTTACGGGCGTAGTCGTCGGTAAGATTGCTCGCATCGGTACAGTACTTAATACCCGCGCGGCCCAGAAACTCTTCGATTTGTGCCCTCGTGGCAAAAAGAAGGGGTCTGATAATGTTGTCACGCTTCTCGGGAATAGAAATCAGTCCCTTTATACCGGTACCTCTTGCAAGATTAAACAGCATGGTCTCGGCTCTGTCATTGCAATTGTGAGCAACCGCAATCTTGTGAGCCCCAACCTGTCGTAGGACTTCGTCAAAGGCTTCGTATCTGACCTTTCTGCCCGCGTCCTCTGTTCCGATTTTTAATTCCTTGGAAAGAGCCTTGATGTCCGCTTTCTTAAGAAAGAAGGGAATGTTTCTTTCCTCGCAAAGACTCCTCACATATTCCGCTTCGGCATCAGCCTCGGCACGAAGTCCATGGTGAACATGCACCACATATAAAGAGAGATTGTATTTAAGCTTCAGAGAGTCCAGTAAAAGAAGGAGCGCAACAGAATCCGCTCCGCCCGAAACACCCATAACGATGCCGTCGCCCCGGGTTATAAGGTTCTTGTCTTCAATGAACTTGTCTGCCTGTGTTAAAAATACGTCTGTCTTCATAAGTTGCTAATATGCCATACTACTTACTAATATAAAACACCTTCCGTTAAAATTAACGGAAGGTAACATTTTTGTAAGAGTTATAAACTTGAATTATTCGTCGGCTTCAAGCACAATCTCGTCCTTGTAAACAAGACCGAGTCTGGACTTGGCCATATCTTCCACATACTGCTTGGTCTGAGTATATTTTCTGTATTCTTCTATTTCTTCACTGCGTCTCTTCTGTTCTTCAATCTGTTCGGTAAGATAACTCTCGCGCTTTTCGTATGTCGCAAGCTTGTCCCTTAACTCGCTGCTCTTAAAGAGCACTACCAGGACAATCATGGCAACTACAATGGTAACGAGAATCATACCGCTGAAGTTAACGGAGCGACGACGCATCTTCATTCTGCGTGCCATACCGGTTCCCCTTGTTTACATAATTACGTTTACATAAATTATAATAGTCTATAATTAACCATTCGTCAATAGTATCGGCAGCTTTGAAAAAAAGATAAAACTCTACAGATATTTGAATAATTCTCCCGCGGTTTCTTTTTTGACAGTTTCCTGAATGTCCAAAACCTCGGCTTTTACCTCTTTGTTACCAAAAGAAATAGCTATTACGTCGCCGACTTTGACTTCGGTGGAAGCCTTGGCAACCTTGCCGTTAATGGTCACTCTGCCGTTGTCGCAGGCTTCATTGGCCACCGTTCTTCTTTTTATAAGTCTTGATACTTTTAAGTACTTGTCCAGTCTCATTATAAAGTCCTCATTAATCGAAATAATACAAAAAGGGCTACTCAAAGAGTAGCCCCGAATCTACTTAACGAATTATTTGCCGTTAACTAAATCCTTTAAAGCCTTGCCGGCGCTGAACTTAGGAGCCTTAGAAGCCTTAATCTTCATTTCTGCACCTGTCTGAGGGTTACGTCCGGTTCTTGCAGCTCTCTTGGTAACTTCGAAAGTACCAAAGCCAACTAACTGAACCTTTCCGCCCTTCTTTAATTCCTTACCAACTACTTCTGTGAAAGCCTTAACAGCCTTCTCAGCATCCTTCTTGGTTAATCCTGCGGAAGCAGCAATAGCATCAACTAATTCTGTCTTGTTCATTGAGAACTCCTCCTCTTATAATGAGTCTTTTTAGTTACGCTCTCCTTGGGAAAACGTCTATAATAGTTATATAGTTTTTTGTTATCTTTGTCAAGGAAAAATGCCCATTTTTCAAGGTTTTCACGACTTTTTTATAATTTTTTTGCGATATTTTTTTGGCGGTAATTTTATAAAATATCTCTAAATAATTAACGAAAAATTATTAACTAATTCGCACCCTTATTTTTTGTTACTAATTACCCGAAACGTTACCTGAAACCGAATTGTTTCCGCTTACGGTCTTAGTGGTTTCCTTTTTCTCTTCTTTCTCCGGAGCCATGTTTTCAAAGCTGTAATATACATTTTCAGCCGTATTCTCTATGTTGACGTTGTAGGATCTGGAGATGTAACCGTTTTTGTGAAGAGAAATAACGTGGGAGCCAGATACCTTTTTGATGGAAATGGGCGAAATGCCCATATAGTTGCCGTCAAAAGAAACCTCCACGCCCGTAGGTGAAGATATGACGATAAAGAATCCGTCGGTCTTGTCCTCTTCTTTTTCCTCCTTGGCACTTTCTTTTTGCTCAAGAGTAACGGGAAGAGTCGCCTGAGGCTCCGCCACCTTAAAATATCTTGAAAGAGTCTCGTATCCTTTGGCCGAAACCACAACCTTATGAAGGCCGTAAGTGTACTCATGAAGTCTGGAATGGTCTATCAGCGCACCATCCACATAAACTTCCGCATTATCGGGAGTTACGGTAAAAAGAACCTTACCGGTCTTAACCACTTCCACCTCGATATCGCTTACGTCCAGAACGCTTTTTTCGTTTCTCGAAATAGTAACTTTTCTGGTGACTTCAGTATTTCCTTTGACAAAAGAAATGGTATGCTCACCTTCCGGAAGGGTAATCTCCATGCCTTTTATGATGTGAATGCTGAAGTCTTTGCCGACTGTTAAAGTACCTCCCACCAGGTCATCATCACCCCTGAGTGTCAGGGTGCCGTGACCTTTTTTGACGGTAATCGCATATACTTCGTTGTTCTCACCTACTATGGTAAGAACGTCTTCGGGCTTGATATCTCTTACGGTTTCTTTGGACTCACCGCCCATAAGAATGGTGCCCTCCGTAAGCTTATAGGACTCACTTCTGTACTTAAGAACCTTAGCTCCGGAATCTACAGAGAAGCCGGAAGTGTCTTCCATCACCAGTGATGCCTTGGATTCCCGTAAAGATACAAGGAGCTTCTTGCTCTTTAAGAAGGTGATGTCAACAAGATAGCCTTCTTTGACCTGGTCAAGGGATATTGCGGAACCGTATTTGTCCGCATATGAGGTAATGGAGTCATAAACCAGCGTGTAATACTTCTGCAATTCGTAATTGTAAAAAGAAATTGTACCGTTAACCTTGCTGACTGTGGTAACTATGCAGGTATCCGCAGAATCGTACTCGCCGGGTCTGGGAGCCTCGAAAGCAGCCTGGGCCTCGGCTGATGTCATGGTATCGGATGCGGAAGCGGTTTTTGTCGATGGCCATTCGCAGCCCGAGAAAGCTGCACACATTATTAAGCTTAAGAATAAAGCGATTATTCTTTTTTTCACGTTTCTCCCCTTATTTGAGGCTGTCGATTCGGGACAGCAAATATTCTTTGGTATTCTTGGAAGAATCATCCAGAACCTCTTCAAGAAGCGCTTTAAGTATTCTTCCCACCTCGGGTCCGGCGGGAACGCCTGCCTTTATAACGTCGCTGCCTGTTACGGCAAGGTCTTTGATGTTAACGCAGTCACCTGCTTCTTTGACTTTGATATATGCTTCTTTTAACACATCAAGGTCTTTGAGTTTTTCTTCCCTGTTGAAATTACTTTGAGCCAGAACGTCTGCTTTGTTGAACTCAAATATCATGGGGAAATATTCCTCACCGATACGATTGATGTATCTTCTGATGTGGGCGGGAACCGCGCCGATAAACCAGTCGTGAGTCTCAACCAGTCTGCAGACCTTCGTTTTGGTATCGTTGTCGAATTTGAGTCTGTTAAATACGCCTGCCGCTATCCGGGCACTGACTTCGGGATGACCGTAGAAATGGTCTACTCCCTGCTCGTCCGTAGTCTTGGTATCGACCTTACCCATATCATGGAACAGGGCTGCCAGTCTCATGACCTTGTCGGACGGAACATTCTGCATGACTTTAAGCGTGTGCTCACCCACAGAATAAGCGTGGTTGGGATTGTTCTGCTCGCTCTCCATTGCACGGTCAAATTCGGGCAGAATAACTTTGGTAATGCCTAACTCCCATGCTTTTTTCAAAAATTCGGGATGGTCGCTTGTAACCAGCTTCACCAGTTCTGTCTGGATACGCTCCGCACTTATATTTTTAAGTGTTTCCGCCAGTTCCTTAATGGCATTGGCGGTATTGTCTTCAATATCGTAGTTGAGCTGCGCGGCAAATCGAACCGCTCTCATGATTCTTAAGGCATCCTCTGAAAATCTGTCGTGAGGATTGCCGACACACCTGATAATGTGATTCTGTAAGTCTTCAGCTCCGCCGTACAAATCCACCAGTCCCACTGAAGGATTGTATGCCATGGCATTTATGGTAAAGTCGCGTCTTAACAGGTCTTCTTTTAAATCCGCTGTAAAAGTGACTTCTTTGGGATGCCTGGAATCTTCGTATTCACCGTCGATACGGAATGTGGTGACTTCGTAGATGTCCCGCCCCAAAAGAACGGATATGGTGCCGTGTTTAATCCCCGTATCAAAGGATTTCTTAAACAGGGCTTTGGTCTCAAGAGGCTTGGCTGAGGTGGTAATGTCCCAGTCATTGGGCTCTCTGCCAAGAATCGAGTCGCGCACGCAGCCGCCCACGGCATAGGCTTCGTAACCTGCTGCCTCAAGCTTGTCTATTATGAACTTAACGTTTTCCGGAAGTGTGATTTTAATCAAATAATAAACTCCTAAACATTTTAAAGGGGACTCCTCATCGGAATCCCCTTTATTATAACATATTTAACCTTTGTATTGACTATTTTACAAGTCTTACTGTTTCTCTGCAGATAGCAAGCTCTTCGTTGGTGGGAACAATCATTGTTACTACCTTGCTGCCGGGATCGGACAAAACAACCGTCTCGCCGCGCATTTTGTTTTTCTCGGGGTTGATGTTGGTGCCGAGGAACTCAAGGTATTCACCTACCATGGCACGCACGATGGATGTGTTCTCGCCTACGCCTGCGGTGTAAGCAATAACGTCTACGCCGTTCATGGCTGCTGCGTATGCGCCGATGTATTTGGCAACATGATAAGAGAAGGTTTCAAGAGTAATCTTAGCAAGCTCGTTGCCTTCATTGTATGCCTTTTCCAAATCTCTGAAGTCGCTTGATACTTTGGAAAGGCCGTATACACCGGACTTCTTGTTAAGAATCTCAAGAACACCGTCGGCATCTGTGTTAAGCTTGCCGGCAAGGAATGTTACGATTGCGGGATCGATGCTTCCGGATCTGGTACCCATGATAAGTCCGTCAAGGGGAGTAAGACCCATGGATGTATCTACCGACTTACCGTTCTTGACTGCGGAAATGGATGCACCGTTTCCTAAGTGGCAAACGATAATCTTTAAATCTTTTCTGTCTTTTCCAAGGAACTTGGCTGCTTCCGTGGAAACATAGTCATGGCTGGTGCCATGGAAGCCGTAACGACGTACTTTGAACTTTTCATAGTACTCGTAAGGAATGCCGTAAAGGTAAGCCTTGGGAGGCATAGTCTGATGGAAAGCGGTATCAAATACAGCCACCATGGGAACATTGGGCATAAGCTTCTTGCACGCATTGATACCGATAAGGTTGGCGGGATTGTGAAGGGGTGCAAGGTCGTTACACTCTTCGATTGCCTTAACAACTTCGTCGTTGATAACTACGGAAGAAGCAAACTTCTCGCCGCCGTGAACGATTCTGTGACCTACAGCATCGATATCGGAAAGAGACTTAACCACGCCGGTCTGGGCATTGGTAAGTGCATCGATAACAAGCTGAACGGCTACTGTATGGTCGGGCATGGGAGTAACGGTTACTTCCTTGTCGCCGCCCTTGGGCTGGTAGGTAATCTGGCTTCCGTCAATACCGATTCTTTCGCAAAGACCCTTTGCCATTACTTCTTCGGTATCTGAATTGATAAACTGGTATTTAAGTGATGAACTACCGCAGTTAATAACTAATACATTCATTATACTGACCTCTCTTTTTTATTTAATATGCTTTGCCCCAGTATACCATCTTGGTGGCGGGACGTCCGCAACATACGCATTTATCGGAAAGAGTCTCCTGCTTGAAGGGCATACAACGGCTGGTAACGGCAAGCTCTTCTTTAATCTTGTTCTCGCACTCAACGTCACCGCACCACATTGCCTTTACAAAGCCGGTCTTCTCTTCAAATGTCTTCTTGAACTCATCCCAGGTCCTGGCTTCGTAAGTCTGAGAATCGCGACGGGCCAAAGCAGCCTCGTACATATCCTTCTGAACTACAGGAATCAGCTCTTCAATCTTGGAAGCAAGGTCTGAAAGAGCACATTCAAACTTCTCACCGTTGTCACGACGGGCAATGATGCACTTGCCTTCCTCGATATCCTTGGGACCTACTTCAACACGGAAAGGAACTCCGCGCATTTCGCTCTCCGCAAACTTAAACCCGGGGCTCTTGTCGGTATCGTCTACTTTAACTCTGAAGCCTTTCTTTTTAAGTTCGTCTCTAATCTCGTAAGCCTTATCAAGTACGCCTTCGGCCTTCTGCTTGATGGGAACGATCACTACCTGAGTGGGCGCTACAAGAGGGGGAAGCTTAAGTCCAGAATTGTCGCCGTGAACCATAATGATGGCTCCGATAAGTCTGGTAGTGCATCCCCAAGACGTCTGGTGAGGATACTTTAAGGTATTGTTTTTATGCGTAAACTGAATGTCAAAAGCATGAGCGAAGCC
>JAEEGJ010020063.1_pt1 | contig 14610 bp, 15 predicted proteins | sample 8958761 | NCBI WGS metagenome assembly JAEEGJ01 (sample SAMN16246546, study PRJNA631951) | gut metagenome | biome: gut microbiome; feature: rumen; material: RS-attached | host: Bos | place: Iran: Karaj | collected 2018-10 | reverse complement strand
GTTTGCATCTTTGCGGGATGAAACTTGAAAACCGAAGAATCATGCTAGTAAAAACATTTGGATGTGCCCTTTTCGGCATCGAAGCAATTCAGGTCACCATCGAGGTGAACATCGACAGAGGTATAAACTTCTTTTTGGTCGGCCTGCCCGACAACGCAGTCAAGGAAAGTCAGCAGCGCATTCAAGCTGCTATCATTAATCTAGGGTATTACTATCCCCACAAGAAAATCGTCATCAACATGGCGCCCGCCGACATCCGCAAGGAAGGTTCGGCTTACGACTTGCCTATCGCCATCGGCATCATGGCGGCCTCGGAACAGGTCAGCACCGACCTTTTGGAACAGTTTGTCATCATGGGTGAGCTCTCGCTTGACGGCATGCTCAAACCCATCAAAGGGGCTTTGCCCATCGCCATCAAGGCTAAACAAGACGGTTTTCGAGGACTTATTGTACCTAAGTCCAATGCGCGCGAGGCTGCCGTGGTGGAGGGCTTGGATGTGTATGGTGTGGAAAATATCCACGATGTGGTGTCGATCTTGAATGGAGAGCTCCTCAACCAGCCCGTGACCGTCGACATGGCTGAATCGTGGCAGGACATCAGTTTCGAATTCGACTTCAGTGATGTCAAAGGGCAGGAAAACATCAAGCGTGCCTTGGAGATTGCAGCCGCTGGCGGACATAATGTCATCCTCATCGGCCCTCCAGGCAGCGGAAAGACGATGTTGGCCAAGCGTATGCCCACTATCTTGCCGCCTTTGACGATGGCCGAGGCCTTGGAAACCACAAAGATCCACTCTGTGGCTGGGTTGATCGGACGTAACGCAACGTTGGTCAGGACGCGGCCTTTCCGCAGTCCACACCATACTATAAGTGACGCTGGCCTCGTTGGTGGCGGTACTTATCCGCAGCCTGGTGAAATCTCACTTGCTCATAACGGTGTGCTCTTTCTAGACGAACTCCCAGAGTTTAAACGCACTGTCTTAGAAGTCATGAGGCAACCAATGGAGGATAGGATCGTAACGATTTCAAGAGCCAAGATGACCGTGGATTTCCCTGCTAGTTTCATGTTGGTGGCGGCTATGAATCCTTGCCCTTGCGGCTATTACAACCACCCTGACAAGGAATGCACCTGCAAGCCGGGCATGGTACAGCAGTATCTCAACCGCATCAGTGGCCCTTTGATGGATCGTATCGACTTGCACGTCGAAGTCGTGCCAGTAGCTTATAAAGATTTGTCCGACAAGCAAAGAGGTGAATCAAGCGCGGCAGTGCGCGAGCGTGTTGTAAAGGCAAGGAATATCCAGGAGGAACGCTACGCCCAATATCCAGCTATCCATGCCAATGCACAAATGACCTCACAACTCATCCAGAAATATTGCGAGTTGGACGAGGACTGCCGCACTATCCTTAAAAATGCCATGAACAGATTGGGGCTTTCGGCGCGTGCATACGATAGGATTCTCAAAGTCTCCCGCACTATTGCCGATTTAGACAGCAGCGAGAACATTCAGGCTGGCCATTTGGCAGAGGCTATTAATTATAGGAGTCTGGATAGGGACAATTGGGGGAATTGATTATGGAAAATGTGAACGAAATAGTAATATACCAGCCTGATGAGATTATCAATTTGGAGGTTAGGGTTGAGAACGAGTCGGTTTGGCTGACTTTGAATCAAATTGCCTTACTTTTTGATAGAGACAAATCGGTGATATCTAGGCATATAGCCAATATTTTCAAGGAGAAGGAACTCTCCAAGGTTTCAACTGTTGCAAAAAATGCAACGGTTCAAATGGAAAACGGAAGATCGATTGTTCGACAGATGGATTATTACAATTTGGATGTCATCATATCTGTGGGTTATCGAGTAAAGTCTCAGAGAGGCACGCAATTCCGTATTTGGGCAAATCAGGTGCTTAAAGAATATCTGCTCAAAGGATATGCCATCAATAGCCAATTGACACAACTGGAACAACGGGTGGGCAAGAAACTATTGGATCATGAACAACGCATATCCAACAACGAAAAGCAAATCGGATTCTTTGTTCGTACGTCTTTGCCTCCTGTTGAAGGCGTGTTTTGTGATGGGCAAATCTTTGATGCGTATGTGTTTGTTTCTGATTTGATCAAGTCGGCCAAAACAAACATAGTCTTGATTGACAACTATGTGGATGAAAGTGTTTTGTTATTGTTGTCAAAAAGAAATAAAGGTGTTTCGGCAACTATCTATACAAAAGGAGTGTCGCAGGTGCTACAACAAGACCTACATAGGCATAATCTTCAATACGAGCCAATAGAAATCCAAATACATACGACAATACACGACCGCTTTCTTGTCATCGACAATACCGTGTATCACATAGGTGCATCGTTGAAGGATTTAGGTAAGAAACTGTTTGCCTTTTCTAAAATGGGGTTGGAAGGGAAAGAATTGTTGAATAAGATGTAGTATTGAATCATTCCTTTCTGTCCCGCCCCAGCAACGCCCCAATCCACTGACGGTTGAGCCTTGAGATGTTCTGCCTCTTGATGAGTTTCGGGCATTCGGCTTCGCAAGCATATGTGTTGGTGCAGCTGCCGAAACCCAGCTCGTCCATCTTCTCCACCATTTTCTTTGCGCGGTCGGCAACCTCGACTTGACCTTGCGGCAACAAAGCCAGGTGACTGACCTTGGCACCTACGAACAGCATCGCACTGGCGTTCTTGCAGGCGGCCACACAGGCACCGCAGCCGATGCATGAAGCGGCATCCATGGCCATATCTGCCATGTGTTTCGGAATCGGAATCATATTGGCATCAGGGACACCTCCAGTGGTGGTGCTAATGTAGCCTCCCGCTTGTATGATCTTGTCGAAGGCGGAGCGGTCCACCACCAAGTCGCGGATGATGGGGAAGGGTTTGGCACGCCAAGGCTCGATCCAGATGTCGTCGCCGTCTTTGAACTTGCGCATGTGGAGCTGACAAGTGGTGATGCCATCGTCGTTGCCATGCGGGCGGCCGTTGATATAGAGTCCGCACATGCCACAGATGCCCTCACGGCAGTCGTTATCGAAGCAGACGGGATGCGCAATGCGGTCGTTGATGAGTTGCTCGTTCAGGATGTCGAGCATTTCAAGGAAGGAGCAGTCGGGCGAGATGCCTTCCAGAGGATAGGTCTCGAAATGGCCCTTGGCGCGGGCGTTTTCCTGTCTCCAAATATGTAATGTGAACTTCATGGCTTACTTGTAATTACGGTTGGCGATTTGAATGTGTTCGTATACCAAAGGTTCCTTCTCCATGGTTTCAGGTTTGCCGTGACCCTGGTATTCCCAAGCGGCGACATACATGAAACGTTCATCGTCACGAAGGGTCTCGCCGTCAGCGGTCTGGTGCTCGGTGCGGAAATGACCGCCGCATGACTCCTCGCGATGCATGGCGTCATCGATGACGAGTTGCGCCAGCTCGAAATAGTCCTCTAAACGGCAGGCTTTCTCCAACTCGGGGTTGAACTCGTTGGCCGAGCCAGGGATGAAGACGCTTTTCCAGAATTCGTCTTCCAGCGCTGTAACCAGTTGTTTGGCCTTCGTAAGGCTTTCGGTGTTACGTGCCATGCCGCAGTATTCCCACATGATTTTGCCCAATGCTTTATGGAAATCGTCAACGGTTTTCATGGCAGAAGGTCCCTGAGCCTGTCGAAGGGCCGAATTCTTCATCAAATTGTCAATTCTTTGCCGCACCGCCTTTTCTGCCGCATCAAACTCAGGCGAGGTAGATGAAATCTTGCCCACATAGATCTGGTCGGCGAGGTAGTTCTGAAGAGTATAAGGCAAAACAAAATAACCATCGGCCAGTCCTTGCATCAGCGCGGAGGCACCAAGGCGATTGGCACCGTGGTCGCTGAAGTTGGCTTCGCCAGCAGCGAAGAGTCCAGGGATGGTGGTCTGCAGCTCATAATCGACCCAAAGGCCACCCATGGTGTAGTGGATGGCGGGGTAGATCATCATCGGAGTCTCATAGGGGTTCTCGTCAGTGATCTTTTGGTACATCTGGAAGAGGTTGCCATATTTCTGCTCAACGACATCCTTGCCCAAGCGTTGGATGGCATCGGCGAAGTCGAGGTAGACGGCGTAGCCCGTGCCTACGCCATAACCTGCGTCGCAGCGTTCTTTGGCGGCACGGCTGGCCACATCGCGTGGCACAAGGTTGCCGAAGGCGGGATAACGTCGTTCCAGGTAGTAGTCGCGGTTTTCTTCTGGTATCTCGGTGGGTTTCAACTTGTCCGCACGGATGGCTTCGGCGTCTTCTTTCTTTTTAGGCACCCAGATGCGGCCGTCGTTACGGAGACTCTCGCTCATCAGCGTGAGCTTGCTTTGGTAGTCACCGTGGACGGGGATGCAGGTCGGGTGGATCTGCACATAGCAGGGGTTGGCGAAGGCGGCTCCCTTACGGTGGCACACCCAAGCCGCACTGCCGTTGCTGTTCATGGCGTTGGTGGAGAGGTAATAGAGGTTGCCGTAGCCGCCTGTTGCCAACACCACGGCATGGGCTGCATAACGTTCCAAGTCGCCGGTGACGAGGTTGCGTACGATGATGCCTCGGGCGCGGCCGTCGACCACGACCAAGTCCATCATCTCGCTGCGCGTGTGCAGTTTCACCGTGCCTCGGGCGATCTCGCGGCTCAAGGCACCGTAGGCACCGAGCAGCAGTTGTTGTCCTGTCTGGCCTTTGGCATAGAAGGTGCGGCTCACTTGTGCGCCACCGAAAGAGCGGTTGTCGAGCAGGCCGCCATAGTCGCGGGCGAAAGGCACGCCTTGGGCCACACATTGGTCGATGATGGCACCGCTGACCTCGGCCAATCGATACACGTTGGCCTCACGGGCACGGTAGTCACCGCCTTTGATGGTATCGCGGAAGAGACGTTCCACGCTGTCGCCGTCGTTCTGGTAGTTCTTGGCCGCATTGATGCCGCCTTGGGCAGCGATGCTGTGGGCACGGCGTGGCGAGTCCTGTATGCAGAAGATGTCCACATTGAAGCCCATGGCACCAAGCGAAGCGGCTGCCGAGGCGCCAGCCAGGCCTGTACCGACCACGATAATGTCGAGTTTGCGCTTGTTGGCCGGATTGACCAGTTTTTGTGAAACCTTGTAATTTGTCCATTTTTCAGCCAACGGGCCTGATGGTATTTTAGGGTCTAAATTCATGTCAATCAAGGTTTATAATCCAAAATAAACGCCAAGTACCACAACGGTAAACATTAGACACACCACCCAGGTGTATATCTGGCCAAGCACTTCAATGGCTTTGCCATACTTGTAGTTGTACAGCCCGAAGGTCTGGAAGATGGCAGGGAAGCCGTGTCGCAGATGGAACCATACAACGGTGAAGAACACCAAGTAGGCAATAACAATGTGCAAGATCTTGAATTTCTCACGGGCTTGGTGGTAGAAGTCGGGCTCGACTTCTAGTCCAGCGGCCTCAAGGACGGCCTTGTCTTCTTTGTCGAAGTTGGTGAGCCAGTTCTCCTTAGCGGAGTATTCGCCGTGTTGCTCGGCATAACTGACGGCATCGGGTTGTGTTGTTTTCAAGGCTACGACATCTTCCGTTTTGGCCATATATTTCCCTTTCACCCAGCCTATTTTCACGAAGTAAAAGTCAGTGAAATGCATGATGAGGCAAGCGAAGATGAGGATGCCCGTCCACATCTGGATTTTGGATCCGGTGTGCGTTTTGGAGCGCTGCGGCTTATGGTAACCTTTGGGTCGTGCCATTTTGTTGGTCACGGCCAACCAAATGGCTAATACCGCGTGTAGTAACAGGGAGGCAAACAGGCCTATTTCCAGCACTTTGACGATGACGTAAGTGCCCATGAAGTGGCAAAAAGCGTTATACCATTCGCCGCCGTCATGTCTCAGGATGAGCAGGTTGGCGCTGGCGTGAAACAGCAGGAAGAAACTTAAAAAGGCGCCCAAGGCACCGACGAGGATCTTCTTGGAGATGGAATGAATCTTTGGGATGTTCATATTTGGGTTATTTCTGACGGCAAAAATACTGGTTTTTCGGGAGATGCACAAATTATTTGTTTTTACTTGTATTAGCGTCAAAATGTGTAACTTTGCACACAAGAACAATACTTATAAACCATGCTACAAAAAGGAACGAAAGCCCCTTACTTTGAAGGGCAAGACGAGAACGGCAACCTCGTCAAATTGACGGATTTTGCAGGAAAGAAATTGGTGCTCTATTTCTATCCCAAGGACAGCACCCCGGGTTGCACGGCCGAAGCCTGCGACTTGCGCGACAACTATGAGCGTTTTCTAGCTTTGGGCTATAACGTATTAGGTGTCAGCCGTGATAGTGCCAAGTCGCACCAAAACTTCATCGCCAAATACAATCTGCCTTTCCACCTCCTCGCCGACACTGACTTGACCATCCTGAAAGCTTACGAGGCATGGGGTGAGAAAAAGATGTACGGCAAGGTAACCGAAGGCACGCTGCGCACTACTTACGTCATTGATGAACAGGGTATAATCGTTGATGCCATAGGTAAGGTGGATACCAAGAACCATACGGCACAGATACTGTAAGAGCTATGAGATACTACGTTGTTGACGCCTTCACCGACCAACCTTTTGGCGGCAATCCCGCAGGTGTGGTGTTGCTTGATTCGGACGGTTTTCCCGAAGAAAAGCTGATGCTGCAAATCGCAGCGGAACTGCGCTATTCGGAGACGGCTTTCATCAGGCAGCACTCCGATAAGGAGTTTACTATCCGGTATTTCACGCCCAAAGCCGAGGTGGAGCTATGTGGTCACGCCACCATAGCCTCATTCTATTTGCTGCACCATGAAGGTTTGGCATCGGGGACATGCTTATGCCATACGCTTGCCGGTGATTTACACATCGAAGCAGGGGAGAAGGTGATGATGCAGATGGCCATGCCACGCATCGTGGTTACCATTGAAGAGACGGAAGAAATCTATAAGGCATTGGGTGTCAGCGATTATCATCCGACTATGCCCGTTCAAATCGCTTATTCTGGGCTTCCTGACCTAATGATTCCCTTGCCCGATGTGGATACCTTGCAGGCCTTGAATCCCGACATGGAGGCCATCGCTGCCATTACCAAGGAATACGAAGCGGTCAGTTTCCATGTCTTTGCCTTCGCCAACGATGGCTATACGGCACATGTCCGCGACTTCGCACCCTTATATGATATTCCCGAGGAATCAGCTACAGGCACAGCTAATGCTGCATTGACCTATTATCTGCAACAAAAAGGATGTCTTGGTGTAGAGGCGGATTGTTCTTTCATGCAAGGCGAGGCTATGGGAAGGCCTTCGGTGGTGGCCACACAAATCCGAAAGGATGGGACCATCTATGTGGGAGGTACGGCTGCGATTGTTGCAAAAGGTGAATTGTGTGTTTAGCCTATGTCGGAACTGAAAACCATATTATCAGGAAGAATCAGCGGAAGCGACGCCCGAGCCTTGGCTAGTGGTGACTTCAAGGAGGAACTGTTTCAGTTGCTCTTCGACGAAGACAAGCGTACTTCCGACAACGCCGCTTGGGTGATGACACACCTTCCCAAGAGCGCAGATGCGTGGTTGGCCGAAAGGCAGAACACCCTTATCGACGAGGCCATGCGCACCGAGAGTACCACCAAGCGCCGCCTCATTATGAACCTCTTGGAAAGGACTCCGTTTCAACAGGATAGCATTCGCACCGACTTCCTCGATTTCTGCTTCAATATCCTCCTTTCCGACCAACCCATCGGCGTGAAGTCTTTGGCCATCAAATTGACCTACACGCAAAGCAAATACTACCCTGAACTCCTTGAAGAGTTCAACACCGCGCTCCAGATGATGGAGCCCGAAGTGCTGCCCGCCGCGTTGAAACATATTCGAGGCAAGATGTTGAAAAAATGATTAGTCCTGCATTTAAACAACATTGTTGGAATCAATAATATGCTATTATGGAATTTGTATTGAACGAATATCATCGAAATACTCCAGATGAAGAACTGATAGAGGATGTGAAACGAGTGGCAGATTTGCTCAAAAAAGAATCCTTATCATGCAAAGACTATTCTTCACACGGTCGTTTTAGTTATGGTACTTTGAGAAATCGATTTGGCTCATGGAACGAAGTATTAAGACGCGCTGGGTTATCTGTTGAAAAAGGACGTCTTAAGATTCATGATTATTGCGAGTCGGATGAGGTATTTTTCGCTGATTTACGACGTGTTGCGAAATTAATGGGACGTGGTTATGTTACGCGAACGGAATATGAAAAACATGGAAGATTTAATTACGGAGAGAGGACAAAAAAATATGGTGGATGGAGCTCTTTGCTGAAAGTTGCAGGATTAGAACAAACACCTTTTAGAACTGGTCCTAAACAAATGTATTCTGAAAAAGAATTGTTTGAGGAAATAGAACGTGTTTGGATAAAACTTGGAAGGCAACCGTCAAGTACGGATTTTGGAAAGAATGAGTTTAAATATGGAAGAAATACATTCTTACGCAGGTTTGGTGGTTGGCGAAAAGCATTAGTGGCATTTGTGGACTATATCAATTCAGAGGATGACGAGGACAAGTGTGAGATTGTTACTGAAGAAGCAATTCTTGATAAAGTCTTGATAGAGCAGCAGCCTATAAAACATAAAACGAAACGCGATATTAACCTTCGTTTACGTTTTAAGGTGATGGCTCGGGACCATTTTAAATGCTGCAAATGTGGCAAATCGCCCGCAACAGACCCTTCAGTAGTATTGCATATTGACCATATTTACCCTTATTCAAAAGGCGGTGAGACAATAATGGAAAACCTTCAAACTCTATGTTCCGACTGCAATTTGGGCAAGAGCGATCTTGTGATTCTTTAAAGATATATAGTGTGCTAAATAGAACCAATCATGAATACTTCATTTATCATCCGTCCCGCGAAGCCCGAAGAGGCAGGCCTCGTTCTTGAATTCATTAAGAAACTCGCCGTTTATGAAAAATGCGCCGATGAGGTCGTGGCCGACGAAGCCACCATTTACCATTCCCTGTTTGTGGAGCATTCCGCCGAAGTGGTCTTTGCCGAGGAAGACGGTGCTATCGTTGGATTCGCCCTGTTTTTCCACAATTTTTCCACTTTTGTCGGGCGCAAGGGCCTTTATCTGGAAGATCTGTTTATCCTTCCCGAGAAACGCGGTCGGGGCTATGGCAAAGCCCTGTTGAAATATCTCGCTAACATCGCCGTGGAGCGTAACTGTGGCCGCATGGAGTGGATTTGTCTCGATTGGAACAAACCTGCCCTGACCGTTTATCGCAGCATCGGTGCCGTGCCGATGGATGAATGGACCGTGCAGCGCTTGGACGAAACGGCATTGAAAAAGTTCGCATCGGAGGATTGACGATGGACGTGTTCCGCTATCAGACCCCAGAAGGTTTCGATGACCTGCTGATGAGCACCGACGGCACAGTGCTGACAGGCCTCTGGTTTACAGGTTCGCGTGACGAAAACAAACATCTATCACGCGTTGTAGAGACGCGGTGCGCCACGTCTCTACCGCCCATTATCCGTGACACCTTTTGTTGGCTGGATGTCTATTTCACAGGCCGTCAACCGGATTTCACACCAGCCTATCGTATGGAAGACCTGACACCATTTCGTAAAACGGTGTTGGATATCGTGAGAGAGATACCTTTCGGGAAAACCATGACCTACGGCGATATTGCGAAACGCATCGTAGAGACGTTTCCTGAAACGTCTCTCAACATAACGGAAAAACCAAGAAAAATGTCGGCACAGGCGGTAGGTGGCGCAGTGGGTTGGAACCCCATCTGCATCATCGTGCCCTGCCATCGTGTGATGGGCGCTAATGGCAACCTTACAGGTTACGGAGGGGGCATTCACAACAAAATCGCATTGCTGAAGCTGGAAGGGTGCCTTTCGTAAACCTCAAAAGTTTTATCTTTGCGCCATAAAACGAATGAAGATATGGAATTCAAATGGGAGGACGACTTCACTATAGCCACGAGAATTGAGTCCGATGGCGCCATCGTCATTTCAGCCAATGCGGCTGGATTACGATCGTTGGCCCATCATCTTATGGCACTCGCCAATGAGGAATCTACAAGCTCACATTTTCATCTCGACGAATACAATTCTTTGGAGGATCACTCCGTGGAATTGATTGTAGAGAAGATGCCAGAATAAGTAGCAGCGGGCGATTATTTGAACCCAAAGAACTCTTTCAGTCCTTGCTTTTCTTTTAGTTCATCTGGCGTGAAACCATAATGCGCCGCCGCCGAAAGCGTCACCACTTTTTCAAGGAATTCATCGTAGGACAATTCAAACCATTCTTCAGGGATGTCGGTGTGGATGGTCCCGCCGTCGTTGTGGCTGCCGCCCCACCACCAGGATTCGTCGAGCGCCGCCTCGTAGGTGCCATCGTCCATCTTGACGAAGGCATACCATGTAGTCCATTCCCTCATCCCTTCAGGCGTTTTTTCACCTTCATAATGTGGGGCGGAATGGCTTTTGTCTGAATAGCCTGGCTGCCCTTTATTGGCATCACAGCGGTACACTAGGAAACGCTCGTTGGTCTCATTAGGAATCCTTTCCAAAGTTAAGCCATCACAATGATATATGGATCTCTTCCTGCCCTTTACCCTATTTTCAGCCGTCATCATCTTCGTTATGGCAGCGATAGGTCTCTTTGCGTCTTTGTTTTTCAACAGGCCTTTTTTTTCAAGGAGGTCCATGATGGGTTCAAGTTCATTTTTCCAACTGTTGACGTAATACCTGCAAGTATTGTCTTCGTAAACATAATAACTGCCCACAAATAGGTCGTTGTAGGTGATTTTGTAATGATCAATAAGCCAACCCATAGTTTTATGGTGTTTAAATAATAATCCTGTTTCGTTTTCGTATGTTGATGGTGCCTGGCATAATATGCGAGGCAAAGATAGGAAAATTTGTGTGATTTTCGAAATAATGTTAGTTTTGCAACCAATACACTGACGTTTAACCCTATAACACCTATCGCCATGAAGAAACTCCTTGCTCTCGCTGTTATGCTGATGGCCTTGACGACGGCTTTTCCCCAACCTGCCCATTACATCACATTCAACGGCACTGACCAGTATATGGTCATACCGCATCACGAAGACTTCAACATCGCTGCCGACCAAAGCTTCACCGTCACAGGCTGGGTGCGCAACGAGACCTATACCAGTTACCCGCGTTATGTCTGCAAACGCGACATGTCTGTAACGGGCGCTGGAAGCGAACGCTCTGGTTATGAGTTCTTTGGAACAGGTAGTGCGGGACAATCCTTGGGCCTCAACACGCCCACTGCGACTTCGGGTCATGCCCTTTCGGTCTACACGGGCGTCACCGTGCCGGCAGGGGAGTGGATGCATTTTGCTCTTGTGGTGGATCGCCCGAATAACGAGATCCGCATTTACCAAAACGGTGAGACCAATAGTAGTTGGGCGGCACCAGTGAACGACTGGGCGGTGACCAACACCCACGATGTGTTCATCGGGGCGGGCAACAGTGGCGGGCAGCCTGCCAACTTCTGCAACGGCTCGTTTGGCAATGTGAGGTTCTACAATATTGCACTGGAACCCGACGAGATACAAAGGGATTTAGGCGCTGATGATTTATATGATATAAGTTTTTACATGGCAGATCACTTAAGAGCCGCTTATGAATTCTCTGCAACCTGGGTCAATGACAACATTTTGCCCGACCTTTCGGGGCATGGTCACGATGCACAACTGGTTAATTTTAATTTTGGCGGTTCTGGGATATGGAATGTTACTTTGACCCAAGACACGCGTAAGACGGGGCGTGGCAATGAAAATGATGTGCTACTCAAGGCAGCGGTGGCTGTGGACGGTGCTGACGTTAGTGCCGAGGTTGAACTGCAATCCATAACCTTGAATCTTGAGGGGACAACGGATTTGAATGATATTGAAGAAATCAAGGTCTATTCTACGGGCATTGCCAATGGTTTCGATGAACGCCATCCTCAAAACGCCACTTTGTTTGGAAGTGTTGTTCCAGCCTCGGGTGACATAACCTGCAACTTGGATGGCAACCTTGTCTATGGCACCAATTACCTTTGGGTTGTAGCGCATGTAGCCGACCATGCCACCGAAGGCAATGTGATTGATGCTTCACTGAAGTCGATTACGACTGCGGAGGAGACTTATGAGTTGGCTAATCCTTCGCTCGCAGGTAGCCGCGAAATCATCCTTGCACATAACTTGTTATTGCAGCCAGGTGATTATAATTCAACGAATTATCGCATTCCTGCCGTCATTACGGCGAAAGATGGAAGTATCGTGGCGGTCACGGATAAGCGCAAATACAACGAAGGCGACCTGCCCGAGGACATCGACATCGTGTGCAACCGCAGCACCGATGGCGGTCACACTTGGAGTGAGCCTTACACCATTGCATTGGGCGCTGGCGTCAACCATGGCTTCGGCGACTGCGCCTTGGCGTGGAGCAACGACGACAACGGTCTCATCGCAGGCTTCGTGGGCGGTCCCGGATTGTGGTATTCCACCCCATCGAATCCGATCCGCACCTATATCTGTAAGAGTTATGACAACGGTCAGACTTGGACGGAGCCCGAAGACATCACCAACTTCATCTTTGGCGACAACTGCATCATCCCAGAACAACGCACATGGCGCGCCTCGTTCTTCGGTTCGGGCAATGGGTTGCGCACCTCGACTGGACGCATTATGTTCGTGGCTGCCATTCGTGAGACTACGGCGCAAGTGCTCTACAACCATGCTGTTTATTCCGATGACAACGGTCAGACATGGCATGTGTCGGGTCGTGCTTCCACCTCGGGCGACGAGGCCAAGGTGACTGAGCTGGTTGACGGCCGCATCCTGATGAGCATTCGCCATGCGGGCAACCGCTGGTACAACATCTCCGAGGATGGCGGTGAGACATGGCAGCCCACCACCTCCACTTGGTACGACATCACTGCGCCTGCCTGCAACGGCGATATGATCCGTTACACCTCCGAAAACCAAGGCCACGACAAGAACCGCCTGCTGCATTCGGTTCCTTACGGCAACTCACGCACCGATGTGACGGTCTATGTGAGTTACGACGAAGGCGAGACTTGGCCGGTAAAGAAATGCATCGTGCCTTATAGCTCGGCTTATTCCTCGCTTTGCATCCTGCCCGACGGCACTATCGGACTCTATGTTGAGGAAGCCTATGCTGGTGCCTCTGGCTATTCGACGGTGTTCTACAACTTCAGCCTCGAATGGCTTACCGATGGCAATGACAGCTTTGACCCGACGGGAGTTGTTGAGAATCAAATTCTAACGGAGTCGTTGAAGGTTTATCCTGTGCCTGCATCGTCTTTTGTCACGATTGAAGCGGATGGGATGAAGACTATTAACATTTACAACGCTTTGGGACAACTTGTTAAGACTGTTCTTGTAAACAGTGCTTCGCGAGTCAATGTGGATGTTTCTCAGATGCCAAGTGGATTGTATCTCATTGATGCTGTTGATGTTAATGGATTGATTAGAAAGGGGAGATTTGCGAAATAAGGTCATTAAATCTGGCAGAACATGTTGATTTCGTAGTTTTTGTGTATTTTTGCAGTTGTAAAACAGAAAGGATAGGTATTATGTGCACTTATAACATTTCAATCAGTGACGCGGTAATTGACGGTGTGAGACCAGCTTTTGCTGATGATGATGCCCTGTCACGTTGGCTTCAGCAGCAAATGGAGCTGTTGTTGATTCAGTATGCAACGACTCTCAAGAGAAAAGATACGGATGGTAAAAGTTTATCCACTCGTCTGCGTGGCATAGCGACTGCTCCAAAAGATTTTGATTACAAGGAAGAATTGGCAAACCGCTACGAGGTATGAAACATTATTTGGTGGACACCAACGTTATAATCGATCTTTTGCTTAACCGCGAAGGAGCCGATGCCGCTGCGGCATTGCTTGATGGTGCCGAAAGAGGAGAATTCAAGTTGAGTCTGTGCGCTTTGTCATACACCAACATCTATTATTCATTGCGTAAGTATCTGTCTCATGAGGAACGCATCAACTGTTTGACTCAGATTGGCGAGGTATTGTTGTCGTCTCCAGTTGATGGTAATGTGATTACTGCAGCTTTGCACTCTGGATGGAGCGATTTTGAAGATGCCGTTCAATATTGTTCTGCTGTCTATGCAGGAATTTCAGATGGCATTGTCACTAGGAACGAAAAGGATTTTGTTTTGTCGAAGATTCCGATAATTCAACCTTCGGAATTCGTGAAATGAGTTAGAAATGAGATTTTATTGATTCATCGAGTTTTCAATACTCATTTTATAACGGAAATAGGTGCATTGAGACAATCCGTGAGGTAACTAATGTTCAAATTAGAATGTTTGATATGGATTAGGATGTTGAAAAATTCCCTACCTTTGCAGCCCGAATCAAAAGCCTGATTTGTATTTGCAAATAATTGAAAATCACATAAATAATGAGTTTAAACATTTCAAAATTGAGAAACATCGGTATCGCTGCGCATATCGATGCTGGTAAGACTACGGTTTCGGAACGCATCCTGTTCTTCACGGGCGTCAACCGTAAGGTGGGTGAAAC
>JAEEGJ010020062.1_pt1 | contig 14610 bp, 9 predicted proteins | sample 8958761 | NCBI WGS metagenome assembly JAEEGJ01 (sample SAMN16246546, study PRJNA631951) | gut metagenome | biome: gut microbiome; feature: rumen; material: RS-attached | host: Bos | place: Iran: Karaj | collected 2018-10 | reverse complement strand
ACGGAGGAAAGAAGGCAACGTGCTCGGTTACAGTCAAGGCCAAAACAGTTTCGGTTACCGGAGTTAGCCTTAATAAGACATCACTATCGATGACCGTCGGCGATACCCAGACATTGACGGCAACAGTGACTCCGTCCAACGCAACAGATAAGTCAGTAACCTGGTCTTCCAGCAATACGTCTATCGCGACGGTGTCGTCCTCGGGTGTAGTAACGGCAAAGTCTGCCGGTACGACGACGATTACGGTTACGACAACTGACGGAGGAAAGACTGCGACGTGCTCTGTTGCAGTTAAAGCCCAGACTATCGCTGTGACAGGGGTGAGTCTAAACAAGACATCACTCTCAATGACGGAGGGAGATACCCAAACGCTGACTGCCACGGTGACTCCTTCCAACGCAACCGACAAGTCTATTACCTGGTCTTCCAGCAATACGTCCGTCGCGACGGTTTCCTCTTCGGGTGTTGTCACAGCGAAGGCCGCCGGCTCGGCAACGATCACTGTTACCACCAATGATGGCGGGAAGAAGGCGAATTGCGCCGTAACGGTCCAGACTCAGACTGTTGCGGTGACTGGAGTGAGCCTGAACAAAACATCGATGTCGTTAGACATCGGCGGGACGGAGCAGTTGACGGCAACAGTTACTCCTTCAAACGCGACAAATAAGGACGTGACTTGGTCGAGTTCCAATACGAGTGTGGCCACAGTTGATTCGAATGGAAATGTGTCGGCTATCAAAGTTGGGGCTGCTATTATCACGGTAACTACCGAAGACGGCGGCAAGACGGCAACTTGTTCAGTAACCGTTAATCCTATTGCTGTTACGGGGGTTACCATGAATCAGACGAGTCTGACTATGGCAGTCGGTGATACTCAGACGTTGACTGCCACGGTGATACCTTCGAATGCTACGGATAAGTCTGTGTCTTGGTCCTCCAACAACACGTCAGTGGCGACTGTCTCCTCATCCGGTGTAGTAACTGCAAAGGCAGCGGGCTCGGCAACGATCACAGTTACGACAACTGATGGCGGCAAGAAGGCGACGTGCTCGGTTACGGTTCAAGCCCAGACCGTTGCGGTGACTGGAGTAAGCCTTAATAAGACGTCGCTCTCAATGACGGAGGGTGACACCCAGACACTCACGGCTACGGTGACTCCTTCGAACGCTACCGACAAGTCAGTTACCTGGTCCTCCAGCAATACTTCCGTGGCAACTGTTTCATCCTCAGGCTTGGTTACTGCCAAGGCTGCTGGAACAGCAACAATCACCGTTACGACAAATGATGGTGGAAAAACAACTACATGTTTTGTAACGGTAACGGAGACAACAGTATCCGTTACGGGGGTTAGTCTGAACAAGACATCATTGTCTATGACAGTGGGCGATACGCAGACATTGACGGCAACGGTTATTCCTTCCAACGCGACGGACAAGTCCGTGACGTGGTCTTCGAGCAAAACCTCCGTAGCAACGGTGTCATCTTCTGGAGTGGTAACTGCCAAGGCTGTTGGCACGGCTACGATTACGGTGAAAACGAATGATGGGGCAAAAACCGCGACCTGTTCGGTAGTTGTAGGGGACAAGATCAGTGCTGAGTATGTAGACCTGGGACTTCCTTCCGGCCTTAAGTGGGCGACATGCAATTTGGGAGCATCGTCTCCGGAGGAATATGGAGATTACTATGCATGGGGTGAGACTGAAACCAAGACCGACTATTCTTGGACGACTTATAAATGGTATAATGGCTCTTTAAATACTCTCACCAAATATAATACTAGTAGTTCATACGGTACCGTTGACAATATAACAGTTTTAGAAGAAGCAGACGATGTCGCTCATATCAAACTCGGTGGGAAATGGCGCATGCCTACTGATGAAGATTGGGCTGAACTCATCTCTCAGTGCACATGGCTATGGACAACCATGAGTGATGTGAAGGGTAGTCTTGTCACAGGAAAGAACGGGAACAGTATTTTCCTTCCTGCAGCCGGCTGGCGGTCTGGTATGAGTCTCAGCAATGCCGGAGATAGGGGACATTACTGGTCATCCTCTCTCGATGGCCCCTACTCATATTGTGCGTTTTTCATGTACTTCTATATAGGCAATATAGACAGATCTGCCGAAAGGCGTTGCTACGGCATCTCCGTCCGTCCCGTTATTGAATAACCATCTCCCCATAAACCTATCTTTAAGTAGACTGAATTAACAACAATACCATGTCAATATCAATCGAAAAACTAAAAAGTAAAGCTCCCGAATTTAGAGTAGGCTCTCCGGTAATTGTAAACGGAAACAAAACGTATGTGAAATCTGTCCCAGATAACAAAGGATCAATTGACGGATACATAGTAGCTAACGATGCTACGATATACGCAAAAACTTCTTTAGACCCTATACCTATAGAGGATAGTTTCTTTCGCCGCCATTCTAATATCTTTCAAAACAATAATGGCGTTTATGAATGTCAAAATAAAGGACATGTGATATCAGTAGATGACCAAGCGTTTTGCTTAATCGATGGGGTAAAATATGGACAGGTCAAACAACACGAACTCGTTAACATTCTGGAAGAGGTTTATGATATTCATTTGCCTGTACCAGATTTGTCCTCAAGTAACGACATCAAGGAGCAGGGTGCGTAAGATATGAGCATTAACACTTTCAGTAGGGAAGAAATGTATCTCAACTATGACAAACCAAATACGGTGATAGGGAAACTCCTAAAATACTATCCTATGCGCGATTATCATCTAGAGGCCTTTCTAAGAAATGAATTGTTCTATGCCAGACCTACCGTTTTAAATGATAGTTTCGATGTGTCAGGCATAATAATCGAGTCGTATCCGAGATTCAAAACAAGGATAGGTTGGAAAAAGTATAAAGAATCAATTATATCAGAACATGGCATTTGCTAAGGCTTTGCTATCCCATTGCCTGAATCAATATCCTTTTATATGAGCAATATTAGTAGAGGTGTTTGGGAGCGTTATTACGGGTGTTCTATTCGTCCGGTTTTTGCTAATTAACCATAGGAAGGGTGCGCTCACTTCCTTATTGCTATGTGGTAGTCATTCGAGGATTCTTAATAGATGAAAGATTTTGCTTGTTTAAATACTGCGTGTAGAACCACTCTGCTTTTATCGCTTTTGTTCGTTGGCGTTGTATCGTGCACTAATTATCAGGAGGAAGAGATTCCTGTTAGTTTTGGCGTGGATGCAAAAGAGTTGCTCTTTCCCGAGAATGGCGGTAAAAATACGCTAATCGTTAGCAGTGGATCGAAGTGGGATGTTACGAGTATGCCAGGATGGATTAGTCTTGAGAGAATAAGTCGGTCTGGGATGTCTCCTTATGAGTGGACCGTCGACTTCTCCGCTTCTGCTAATGATGAGTATAATCGCGAAGGGGAAATAACGATTAAGTCAAAATCGGAAACAGTGGATGTTTCCGTGACACAAGATGGTAAGAAAGGTCGTTATGTCGCTGTTGAGTCCGTCTCGGTTTCTCCGTCAGAGTTGACATTGACAGAAGGAGATTATTTCTCCTTGTCATTGGTTTTCACTCCATCAAATGCATCCGTCCAGACTGTCTCTTGGGAATCCAGTTCCCCGGCAGTTGCAACTGTCTCTCAATCCGGCCGTATTGATGCCTTGGCAGAAGGGACGACGCTGATTACAGTTACGACAGAGGACGGCGGTAAAACGGCTTCATGTGCGGTTACGGTAAAGGCTAAGGTCATTCCCGTATCAGGGATTACACTTGATAAGACAAGCTTAAGCATGACCGAGGGAGACGAGCAGACGCTATCAGCATCTGTTGCCCCCACCAATGCAACAGACAAGTCTGTGACATGGTCTACCAGTAACACGTCCGTTGCGACTGTCTCCTCCTCTGGTGTTGTGACGGCGAAGGCTGCTGGAACGACCACGATCACTGTAACGACGAATGACGGAGGAAAGAAGGCAACGTGCTCGGTTACAGTCAAGGCCAAAACAGTTTCGGTTACCGGAGTTAGCCTTAATAAGACATCACTATCGATGACCGTCGGCGATACCCAGACATTGACGGCAACAGTTACACCTTCGAATGCTACAGATAAGTCTGTGACATGGTCCTCCAGTAACACGTCGGTCGCGACGGTCTCCTCTTCAGGTGTAGTAACAGCCAAGGCTGCTGGCACAGTTACAATCACGGTCACAACAACCGATGGAGGGAAGAAGGCGACCTGTGCCGTGACGGTTCAGGCACAGAAAGTCTCTGTTACCGGAGTTAGCCTAAACAAGACGTCGTTGTCGATGACCGTGGGCGATACCCAGACGTTGACTGCCACGGTGACGCCTTCCGACGCTACCGATAAGTCCGTAACCTGGTCTTCCAGCAATACGTCCGTGGCAACAGTTTCAAGTTCGGGTGTGATTACCGCCAAGGCTGCGGGATCAGCGACAATCACAGTCACGACAAACGACGGTGGGAAAAAGGCGACATGCTCGGTTACGGTGTCAGCAGCGACGGTCGCTGTTACGGGAGTAAGTCTCAACAAGGCTTCGCTATCGATGACCGTGGGCGATACCCAGACGTTGACTGCCACGGTAACTCCTTCCAACGCTACCGATAAGTCTGTAACTTGGTCTTCCAGCAACACGTCTGTTGCCACGGTCTCCTCCTCGGGAGTGGTCACGGCGAAAGCGGCAGGTTCGGCCACAATCACGGTTACGACAACCGATGGCGGGAAGAAGGCGACTTGCGCGGTGACGGTTCAGGCACAGAAGGTCTCTGTTACCGGAGTAAGCCTAAACAAGACGTCGTTGTCGATGACCGTCGGCGACACCCAGACGTTGACGGCCACGGTGACCCCTTCGAACGCTACGGATAAGTCAGTAACCTGGTCTTCCAGCAATACATCCGTCGCGACGGTTTCCAGTTCGGGCGTGGTTACCGCCAAGGCTGCGGGATCAGCGACAATCACAGTCACGACCAACGACGGTGGCAAGAAGGCGACGTGCTCAGTTACAGTAAAAGCCCAGACTATCGCTGTTACGGGGGTTAGTTTAGACAAGTCATCTATTACCATGGCTGTTGGTGATACACAAATACTGACTGCTACTGTTTCTCCGTCAAATGCGACAGATAAAACTGTAACTTGGTCTTCTAGTAATACATCTGTTGCCACGGTGTCTTCTTCAGGAGAGGTGATGGCTGTAGCGGCTGGATTTGCGACAATTACTGTGACAACGAATGATGGTTCAAAGACAGCAACGTGCTCAGTTAAGGCAGTTAACTACAGTTATGATTATGTTGACCTCGGGCTTCCTTCTGGTCTTAAGTGGGCGACCTGTAATTTAGGAGCATCATCGCCAGAAGAACCAGGAGATTACTATGCGTGGGGTGAAATTGAGATAAAGCAAGTCTACTCATGGTATACGTATAAATGGTACAACTCTTCCAATAATACAATCACCAAGTACTATAATAGCAGTTCTTCTGTTCTTGCATATTCAGACGATGTTGCCCATGTTCTCCTCGGCGGTAATTGGCGAATGCCAACAAATGCAGAATGGTACGAACTTCAAAGTTACTGTACTTGGTCTTGGACTACTCAGAATGGAAGGGAGGGAGATTTAGTTACGGGTCCTAACGGTAATAGCATTTTCCTTCCCTCCGCCGGCCTCGAATGCTATCCGTACACTGGCTATACGGGCGGTTATTATTGGTCATCTTCCCTCTTCACATCCTCCATTGACAAAGCTTGGGCTGTTAGTTTTTATTCTAGCAGTATAAGTAGGGGGGGCAATTTACGTTATTATGGGTGCTCGATTCGGCCAGTTTTGACTAACTAACCGCTGGAAGGATATATTTGTCCCATTTACTGAGAAGTTATCATTCAAGGAAATACTTATGAAGATTAATACTGCGCGTGTCGTCATTCTGCTTTTAACGCTTTTGCCCTTTGTCGTTGTATCATGCACTAATTACCAGGAGGAAGAAATCCCTGTTAGTTTTAGTGTGGATGCAAAAGAACTACTCTTTCCCGAGGATGGCGGCAAGAGTTCGCTTAGCGTTCGTAGTGGGGCAAAATGGGATGTTTCCAGTATGCCTTCGTGGATAAACCTGGAAACCATCAATCGGTCTGACAAATCACCATATGAGTGGGCTATCAGTTTCTCTACTTCAGTTAATAACGATTTTGACCGCGAAGGGATAATAACGATTAAGTCAAAATCGGAAACTGTGGATGTTTATGTGACGCAAGATGGGAAGAAAGGTGGATTCGTTGCTGTCAAATCTATTTCGGTTTCACCTTCGGAATTATCTTTAACAAAGGGCGAGTCGGCTTCTTTATCATGTATAATTAATCCTACTAACGCTTCTATAAAGAACATTACGTGGAAGTCTAGTTCATCTTCTGTCGCAACTGTTTCTAGCGAGGGGCAAGTTGAGGCTATAGCCGATGGAGTCGCTGTTATTACTGTCACGGCAGAAGACGGCGGCAAAACTGCAAGTTGCATGGTAACTGTAAATCCGGAGAGTGTTAGTTCTGTCTCCTTGGATAAGGAGTCCCTAACACTGAAAGTTGGGGAATCTTCGACACTGACAGCGACCATTCTGCCAGAGAATGCCGCAAATAAGAAGGTGTCTTGGTCGAGTTCTAATACCAGTATTGCGACAGTCGATTCGGATGGAATAGTTATGGCCCTTGGGATTGGTTCTGCAAGCATCACAGTAACAACAGAAGATGGAGGAAAGACGGCAGTCTGTCAAGTCCTTGTGAAAGAACCGTCACGGGCGACTTCTCTCGCGTTATTAGGAGCCGACGTCCTTTATTCTGCAAAAGTTGGCAAAGAGTTTACTATCTCTGTGGACGTTAAACCAGAAGATGCCCTTGTTGATTTGGAGTGGAGTGTTTCTGATGAATCTTTGGCGGAAATCTCCGAAGATGGAAGCTCAATTACGTTGCGTGCGAAGGACTATGGCCCTTCTACTCTTATGGCGAGAGATAAGATTTCCGGACTTTCTGCTTCAGAACAAATGATAGCAGGACTAGTTGATTTTTACTGGACGGAGAACACAGGAAAGACTTTTAATGGATGTCCTCTTGTCGAAATAGAGGTGGGAGAAGAGAGGCGGTTGAGTTGTTTTTATAAACCGGAATATGCGACACGCGTATTCCGGTCAGATATGAATGGTTTTTGGTATTATGAACCGTTGGGGGACGATACGGAAATCTCTGATATCCCTCTTGATCATCCCTCTTTCTTCTCCATTGATGAGAATGGAACGATAACGGGGATAAAGGAAGGTTTGACCAAAATTTGTGTCCACTCTCCAATTATCCTCAATAATGCTCAAGATTTATATGTGCGGGTTTCAAATACACATCGCACCCCAGAGGCTGTTGATCTTGGCCTGTCTGTAAAATGGTCTTCTTTTGATCTGGACGCATCAGAACTAGGGGGAACTGGACCCAACTATAGTTGGGGAGAAATCACTTCTGACAATAACGGGTCATGGGACCTTTACAAGTGGTGCAATGGGTCAAAGAATACTCTTACGAAATACAATTCAAGGAAAGATCATGGTATTGTTGATAATCTAATAACTCTTGAGTTATCCGATGATGCGGCAAGTGTCAAGTTGGGGGGAAAGTGGAGAATCCCCAATTCTTCTGAATGGGAGGAACTCCGTACAGAATGCACATGGACTTGGACAACCTTGAACGGGTACGACGGTGTTAAAGTGCAGAGTAAGAAGCCCGGTTTTACGGACAAGTGGATATTTCTTCCATACAGTAACGGATGGGGGTATTGGGGGGCAGATCTATCATCAGATTTCGATTATTCTACAAGCGCATATCGCGTTTATTTTACCCATCGTTCTGAATCTTATGCGATAGGGACAGATCGAGTCAACCCATGCCGAATTCGTCCGGTGTACGGTGACTTAAAGCCTGAGACTGTCATTAGTGTTTCATTGAGCAAGACGACTCTATTTCTACAGATTGGAGAAACCAGCACACTCTCTTTAATATTGCTCCCGGCAAATGCTTCCAATCGATCTGTCACGTGGTCTTCAAGTAATACCACTGTTGCGACCGTTTCGTCTTCAGGCTTGGTAACTGCAAAATCAAATGGATTGGCGCTAATAACGGTCACCACTGAAGATGGGGGGAAGACGGCTTCCTGCCAAGTGGTAGTCAATGACATCACTCCTACAATTCCTGCTCCCGAAGCCGTTGATATGGGACTCTCTGTCAAATGGGCGTCTTTCAACATAGGAGCATCTAAACCGGAGGAGTATGGAGATTACTATGCTTGGGGCGAGACCGAGGCAAAGTCGGAGTACGGCTGGTCCACTTATAAGTTTGGAACAAGTGCTTCGGGGCCTTTAACTAAGTACAATACTAATAGTTCGTATGGAACTGTTGACAATATGGCCAAATTGGAACTCGGGCCTTATGGAGATGATGTTGCTTCAAAGAAGCTCGGAGGGGAATGGCGTATGCCTACACGGGAAGAGTGGTCAGAACTTAATAGTAGATGTACTTGGGTATGGGCAACGCGCAACGGGGTAAATGGGTATCAAGTTACAGCCACTAATGGCAATAGTATCTTCCTTCCCGCCGCCGGTTATCGGGATAGTACTAACCTTATATACGAGGGGCGCATAGGTGACTACTGGTCTTCATCTCTGGATACCGTCGCCCCTAGTTCTTCTTGGTATTTGCATCTGACTTCGGACCGTGTGGTTTCTGGAGAATTCGTAGGTTATCGTTACTATGGATTCTCAGTACGTCCTGTCAAAGAATAGGTATTTGTTTATTAAGGGCCCAAGCAGTAATCTCTTGCGACAGATTGGTGAAGCATATAAGAACACTCGGCTTTTAGTTTTCTTCTCCGCTGCGCTTTCATGCTAGCCATAAGACACATCTTATGCGCTGCGCAATAATGGTCGATCTTCTGGATCGGTTCTCTCGTAAGCATTGCTTTCCCTATTATGCAAAAGTAGTGAGGGTCTCTCCCCGCTACAAGATTCAGTTGCTCTGATGCTCACTTTGTTTATCAATATTTTATTGTTATTTTTGCACTGTTATATATAATATGTATAATAGTGCATTTTATAAATGGATAGAATCATCATAGCCGGAATCAATATCCCGCTGAGAGAACGGTCAAAGGAGGATTTGAAAGGAATAACCGTACTGGACCGGATGTCTTTTCAGTTCTACGACTTCGAGTTTCAGCGGATTCCTATGCTGCTCCTGGAGTGTAAGGAAGAGGAGAAGTTGACCCCTGCTCAACTCAAGCGTTATTCGGAACGACTTGGCTCTCTTTTCGGTCTGCCTGTCGTCTTTTTCTTTGAACGTCTGCTATTCTATTTCCGGAAGAGGCTGATAGAGCAGGGCGTATTCTTCGTGTCAGGAGAGAAGAATGCCTATCTTCCGTCCATCATCGTTTCTCCCGCTACGCAGAAACCGTCACCTCGGAAACTTTCCGCGTGCGCTCAGTATCTTATCCTAAGGTATCTTCAGGAAGGAGTGGACGGCACGGTGTCATTGGCAGAGATGGTCAAGAAAACACCCTATTCCTACATCAGTGTCGCTCAGGCAGTGCAAAACCTGGAGGCCTTGAATCTTTGCCGTAGCGTTCGCGATGCTAAAGGCAATAAGAGCATAAGTTATTCCGCAGCAGGGAAGGAACTGTGGGAATTGGCCAAGACCTACATGACGAGTCCCGTCAAAAAGCGCTTCTTCTGCACGGGGTTGCCTGATTACACATTCCCGGCGTCGGGAATATCTGCCCTTTCCATGGTTTCCTCACTGGCACCGGACCAGGAGCGAACCGTAGCCGTCTATTCCAAGGAGTATGTCCCCGGGCAGTTTGAGAATGAGAACAATGTCGAAGGCCTTTATATCGTGGAAATATGGCGTTATCCCATCATCGGAACGAAAACCGTTGACAAATTATCCTTATATTTGAGTCTCGAAGATGACCGGGATCCCCGGGTGGAGAAAGAACTTGCAATCATGCTTGATTCCGTGTGGAAGAAATCGTAAGTGGTATTGATTCTTTTGAGGAGATGTTTGTGCGATCGGATAGCGTCCGCGCAAGGGGGGTGGGTGTCTAGAAGGTGTTCTGAAGGTCCATATCTAAAAGAATACCGCCGCGTGTTTCCCAACAAGCGGCGGTCGCAATTCTAACCTAAAACTTAACCTATGAAAAAACTATTCGCCTAAATTTATTGCGAAATCTGTGCCAAAGGTTGAGTTCGCGGATAAATTAATTCGATTTTTTTGACTCGCGGTGTTTTAGTTTCCGGCCGCGCAGGACGGAGGAGTCAATCTGCGTCTGGACCTCCAGTTCTACGGTCTCGTTTTCTTCCGGAGCCGTGGCAGGAGCGCTCTCCGGCTGGTCCGGGAAATCAAAGGCCTCCAGGGCGCGCTGCTCCTCTTCGAGTGCGCGTTTGTTCATCTGGGTGTTCGGCTCGATCCGCCGGATCGTGACCGGACTGAGGGGCCGGTCGAAGCGGTCCGTGCTGACGCGGGCGATGCGGTCGATGACGTTGAGGCCGCCGATGGTCTCGCCGAAGACGGTATATTCCCCGTTCAGGTGCTGGCAGTTCGTGGAATCCTGGACCAGGTAGAACTGGGAGCCGGAGGATTCCTTCATCGGATTCGCAAGGTTACTGCGGCGGGCAGCGGCCAGCGCTCCCTTCTTGTGCCGGTGTTCAGGGACGATTTCCGCATCGACCGTATAGCCGGGGCCGCCTTCGCCCCATTCCTGGATCCGGGTGGTGTCGCGGGTGAACGGATCGCCGCCCTGGATCATGAATCCGTCGATGACCCGGTGGAACAGGACTCCGTCATAGTAATGCGTGAGCGCCAGGCGGGTAAAGTTGTCCCGGTGCTTGGGCGTGTCCTTGTACAGTTTGACCCGGATCGTTCCCATGGACGTGACGATGTCGAAGATGGGTTCCTGGGGCAACTGGTTCCTGCCGGCGACCTTCGCCAGCGAATCGGTTTTCGGTGCAACGGACTTGGGTGCCGGCTTCTCCGTAGTTTCCGTCGCAAGCGAGTCCGCCGCGGCCCCGTCGCCATCCTGTTTCCCGTGCCGCCCCCCGCAGGAGACGGCCGCCAGGGCCAGGACGGCCAGGATTGCATATCGTTTCATTACCATCCTATCTTATTCTCTTCCAGGTATTTGGCAAGTTCTTCGGGAGTACGGGCGGGCTGCTCATGGCCGGGCAGGCCGATGATGCCGCGCACATGCTTCGCATAGGTGTAGCCCATCACGTCCAGCATCTGGAACGTGTGGTCCAGGGACGCGTCGAAGCGGGCGTAGTCCTTGCGGTCCGCGTTGCACCACTGGACCTCGGAGAGGGCGCACATGCGCGGAAGCAGCATGTACTCCAGGAACTCGTTCGAGACGACGTACTCGGTCCAGAGGTTCGCCTGGACACCCAGGATGTGGTCCTCGGTGCCCGGGGCCATGCCGTCATAGGGCTCGTAGGAATAGAGTTTCTCCACCGTCACGAGACCGCCGATGCACAGGGGCTCCTTGTCGCGTTCCTGGCTCTGGTAGTAGTCGATGTACATGTGGCTGTTCGGGGTCATCACCACATCGAAGCCGCGCTGGGCCGCCTCGATGCCGCCCTGGGTACCGCGCCAGGACATGACCGTGGCACCCTCGGCCAGGTCGCCTTCCAGGATTTCGTCCCAGCCGATGATCTTCCGGCCATGGTCGTTGAGGAACTTCTGGATGCGGGCGGTGACGTAGCACTGGAGTTCCTGTTCGGCGGTAATGTTGCCATGGGCCTTCAGGCCGAGGGCCTTGATGCGGGCCTGGCAAAGAGGGCAGTTCTCCCAGCGCACCTTCGGGCACTCGTCGCCGCCGATATGGATATACTCGGACGGGAAGATGTCCATCATCTCCGTCAGGACGTCCTCCAGGAAGGTGAAGGTCTCTTCCTTGCCCACGCAGAGCACATCGTCGGCGACGCCCCAGCGGGTCCACACGTCATACGGACCGCCGGTGCAGCCCAGTTCCGGATAGGCGGCGAGGGCCGCGACCATGTGGCCGGGGAGGTCCACCTCCGGGATGACGGTGATGTTGCGCTCGGCGGCGTAGGCCACGATCTCGCGCATCTGGTCCTGGGTATAGAAACCGCCGTAGCGGATGCCGTCGTTGCTGTCAAAGTCCTTGCCGATGCAGGTACCGTTGCGCCAGGCGCCCACCTCGGTGAGTTTCGGGTACTTCTTGATTTCCATGCGCCAGCCCTGGTCCTCGGTGAGGTGCCAGTGGAGCCGGTTCAGTTTGTAGGTGGCGGCGATGTCGATGTATCGCTTGGTCTCCTCGATGCTCCAGAAATGGCGGCACGGGTCCAGGTGGATGCCGCGGTAGTCGAAACGCGGGGCGTCCAGGATGGTCACGCAGGGGAGGAGCCAGTCGGCCTTGGCCTTCCGGGTCCCGTAAACTTCCGCCGGCAGCATCTGCTTCAGCGTCTGGATGGCATAGAAGAAGCCGCCGAAGGCCGATGCTTCCACATCGACGCTCTCGGGCTTGACCTGGAGGTAGTACTCCTCGGCGCCCAGGTTCGGGTTCAGACCGAAATGGATCGTATGCCCGCCCTTGCCGGTCATGGGCTTTCCGGTGACGGTCTTCAGCGTCTCGATGAAGCCTTTCACGGCCTTCGCGGAAGCCTCGTCCAGGTTCTCGTCAAAGGAGACCAGGGCGTCGGCCACGTTGAAGGAACCCTCGGCGAGGGTCACGTCGTTGGGCATCGGGATCACGCTGAAAGGCTGCGGCTGCTTGTTCTCGCTGCAAGCCACGGCGAGGGCGATGGTCATCAGGGTAAGAAGGTTGTGTTTCATATCAAGCGGTTCAAATCATACAAATATAATCAATAAATCAACAAGCCCAGCACGGCTCCGCCCAGAATCACCAGGATGGGATTGACTTTCCCCCAGAACGAGGCGGCGAAGGCGGCGGCGAGGAGGCACCAACTCTTCCAGTCGGGGAAGTTCTCGGCGACGACGGTGAAAGTGGGTGTGGCCTGGAACCAGGTGGTCCGGACGATGAGGATGACCGCGGCGGCGCCGATGAGGCCCACCACCGTCGGCCGGAGCCAGCCCATCACGCCCTCGAACAGGACACTGGTCTTGAACTTCGTGTAGAAACGGACGATGAGCAGCACCAGGATGAAAGAGGGGATGACGAGGGCGAGCGTCGCCGTGGCCGAGCCCAGGATACCCAACAGGTGGCTCCCGGTGGCCTGGGAGAGGACATCATAGCCCACGTACGTGGCCGTGTTGATGCCGATGGGGCCGGGCGTCATCTGCGAGATGGCCACGATGTCGGTGAAAGTGCTCTCGGAGATCCACTGATGGGTGGTGACCACCTCGCCCTGGATGAGGGACAGCATCGCATAGCCTCCGCCGATGGTGAAGGCTCCGATCAGGAAGAAGGTCCCGAAGAGTTCTAGGAGAAGGGTCAACGTGTCCATTTCTCTTTGATATAGGTAACGCAGAAAGAAGTCACGAGGACGCACAGGATGATGTAGATGGGGGAGACGTTCAGGAACGCCACGAGGATGAGGGCGCCGAAGGCCAGGAGCCAGGCCCACCAGGACTTGCAGCACTTGCGGGCCATGTTGATCATCGGCACGGCGATGAGGGAGATGACCACCGGCCGGATGCCCTTGAAGGCCTTGATTACCCAGGGGTTGTCCTTGAAGGCGGTGAACAGCATCGCGATGGCCAGGATGATGCAGAAGGACGGAGTGATGGACCCGAGCGTCGCCGCGATGCTGCCCTTGACGCCCCGGAGCCGGTATCCGGCGAAGATGGAGATGTTCACGGCCAGTACGCCGGGTGCCGATTGCGACAGCGCCACGATGTCCGGCAATTCCTCGTCGGAGATCCACCCTCTCCGCGACATCTCGTCCTGTATGATCGGAATCATGGCATATCCTCCGCCGATCGTGAACGCCCCGATCTTGGCGAACACGGCGAAAATTTGCCACAGGGAAACCTTGTCTTTTGCCATAGTGAGTACAAAGGTACGAATTTCCTCAAAAAAATTTTGGCAGTTCAAAAAAAGTTTCTACCTTTGCAGTCCCGTTTGACGAAAACGGGATTTTTTAACGAGATCATTGAAAATACTGAAAGACTAAAAGTACAAGCAAGTACCGAGAAATTGTAACAGATTTCACTTTAAACGAGCGTCATTTTCTTTAGAGAAAAGTGCCAAGGACAAGCTAGAATTATATAAGAATATACAATGAAGAGTTTGATCCTGGCTCAGGATGAACGCTAGCGGCAGGCTTAACACATGCAAGTCGAGGGGCAGCGCGGGTAGCAATACCTGGCGGCGACCGGCGAAAGGGTGAGTAACGCGTGAGCAACGTGCCCGTATGTGGGGGATAGTCGATGGAAACGTCGCGTAATACCCCGTAACACAAATCTTCGCATGGGGATTTGTTGAAAGATTTATTGCATACGGATCGGCTCGCGTGCCATTAGGTAGACGGCGGGGTAACGGCCCACCGTGCCGACGATGGCTAGGGGTTCTGAGAGGAAGGTCCCCCACATTGGAACTGAGACACGGTCCAGACTCCT
>JAEEGJ010020060.1_pt1 | contig 14612 bp, 12 predicted proteins | sample 8958761 | NCBI WGS metagenome assembly JAEEGJ01 (sample SAMN16246546, study PRJNA631951) | gut metagenome | biome: gut microbiome; feature: rumen; material: RS-attached | host: Bos | place: Iran: Karaj | collected 2018-10 | reverse complement strand
TCGACAATACTTGGCTGGCAACGGCCCGGGAAGATAGATTGCTGCCGGATTAAATTCCTCAATAGCTCAGCCGGTAGAGCGTTCGGCTGTTAACCGAAATGTCGCAGGTTCGAGTCCTGCTTGGGGAGCCAAAAGCACCAGTCAACTGACTGGTGCTTTTTTTGTTGTCTTGCGAAGGGCATACCTTTCTAATAAAATCTGTATATCAGTTTTTATTTATCACTTTTATCAAGGAGGCGTATCATGGGCTTATTCTCTAATCTTTTCGGCAGTAACGGCAAAGACATCGACGATGCTTTTAAGCAGATGAAGAACCTTGCCGGCGACATCATCGATGACGGCCAGTTCAACAACTCACAGAACAAGCCCAATCCTGCTCCTACCGCACCTGCCGCTCCTTCATACAATGCTTCCGTGCAGGCATTTGAAGAAGGTCCTTCAGGTGATTCCTGGGGCCCCAACATGCCCGCTGAAGAGAATCAGTTCAATTCAGGGCTCCGTTATCAGGACTATTTCAACAAGGTCTTTACCGAAGGTTTCCCTTCTTATCAGATTGAAAAAGAAGATGTCAGAAACGGCAATGCAATGCTGTTTACCTTCAGTCAGGCGGGATCCAAAAAGCTCGTTGTTGAAGTGATCTCGCGCAAGAGCAGTCCTTATAAGGTCAGAAACGACTGCAGGAAGCAGGGCGTTGCTTATCTGCGTTATTACTACGACTACGACGGATGGTGGAATACAAAATCCTATGTGATCAGGCGCACATCAAAGGCGCTCGGGATCTGTTAAGGAGTTAAATGGTAACAATATATAAGAGCTTAACTGCAGTTTATTACGCAGTCGGTGCTGTATGCATCATCATCGGATATTTCTACATGACAGTGTTTCATGGCAGCTTTGCCATAGATCTCACTGTCCTTATCGCCGTAATGTTCTTAACTTACTTTATTCTTTTAAAACTTGCAAGAATTAAGTTCAATAAAGAAGTCACTACACATCTTCATAACTGCCGTGTGGGGATCTATCTGGAAGAGCTAACCAAGGTCATGGGCAGGATGCGCGACAAAGACCACAGATCATTATATGCATGTTTTTCCGCTGTTGCTTACAACGTGTTGGGAGATTACGATGCCGTATACGCCAGCTGCCAGAACATCAAGCGCGAAAGCCATATGCCGATCTATCACGTGCAGATGTTTACTTATTATCTGAGCCGCAATGAATTGGATTACGCGCAGGATGCGTTCAATGCTTTATCTGCACTGGCGGAAAAAGAAAAGAACTCCGCCGATAAGAAGATAATCCAGGACTTTATGGGTGAGTGCATACGAGCATTGCAGGTCCACAGTGGCGAGTATGATGAACCGCTGAAATACTACAGGGAAATGCTTAAGAGCACAGAACCGCACCCTCTGCTGTCAAGGGTCAGCTGGTCATATGTGTATGGTCAGATCCTGGTAAAGACCGGAGAAAAGCAGGCAGCCGAAGAGCCCCTTTTATTCGCATCTTCCAGAGGAGGAGATACAAAATTCAAAAAGGGGGCAGATAAGCTCCTGGAGGAGATCCAATGAAATACGACTGTCTGATAATAGATGACGAGAAGGAACTGAATGACAATACATCAGTGTATTTCAACATGTTCGACGTCAAAACGGCTTCCGTGTATTCGAGCGCTGAGGCTGAGGAATTCCTGAAAAGCAATGAGGCAAGTCTTGTACTCCTCGATATCAATCTTTCTGACGGAAACGGATTTGAGCTCTGCAAAAAGATCCGTCAGACGATGAACATACCGATCCTTTTCATATCGGCGAGAAACACTGACGACGACAAGATAATCGCCCTCAACATAGGCGGTGACGATTATATCGAAAAGCCTTATTCTTTGGGCGTTTTACTGGCAAAGGTAAAGGTCGTGTTAAAGCGTTTTTCGGGCACTTCTTCCGACACTTCGAAAGCAACTGATTTCGATGACGGTTATCTTAAGACAGATTCCGTCAACAAGACCGTATACGTTAACGGAACAGAGAAGAAGATAACCTCGATCGAGTATAAGCTCCTTGAATATCTTATAGAGAACAAGAACAGGCTCGTCACGAAGACAGAGATATTCGACAACGTCTGGAACGACAAGTTCACTACTGATGGTACTCTTAACGTTCACATCAGAAAGATCAGGGAAGCGATAGAAAAGGATCCGCAGGACCCGAAGTACATCGTAACCGTCTGGAAGGAAGGCTACAAGTTCGTAGCACCCGAATAATATGAAGAAAGCGCCGTTTATCCTGATACTGGTATTTACGTTCATTGCCGAGGCTCTGGCATGCTATTTCATGCTTACAAGGATCAAGGACATCAAGACAGATCCGGTCAAGGTAAATGAGTGCATGTATTCCATATCGGAAAACTATGGTGACACTTCTAAATACAACAAGCAGCTTGATTATGCCGTTATAGACAACAACGGAAGTTTACTTTATAAGACCCGTGACGGCCTGAGCGAGAGCATCAACGAAGCGATAAAGACAAGAGGACTGGTCTTAGACCTTGAAGTGGACGGAAAGCCTATTGGAAAGGTCATCTTCGACTATAGCATGGACGAGCAGTTAGAACGCGTTAAGAAGGACATCATAGTGCTCTTCAGCGTTGTCGGAGTGCTTCAGATCTTTATCGTTGTCATGTGGTACATCTATATCAGAAAGTCCGTCATCACGCCTTTTAAGAACCTGAATTCTTTCGCTGCAAGAGTTGCAGAAGGCAATCTGGATATACCTCTGACAATGGACAAAGGACATGTTTTCGGAGCGTTTACGGAGAGCTTCGATCTCATGAGATCAGAACTGAAAAAGGCACGTATTGCAGAGAAAAAAGCTTCCGACGACAAGAAGGAAATGGTCGCGAAATTATCGCACGACATCAAGACTCCGGTAGCTTCGATCAAGTCAACTTCTGAAGTCGGAATGGCGATAACAAAAGAAGAAACGACAAAGGAAATGTTCGGTGTCATCAATGCCAAGACCGACCAGATAAAGTCGCTCGTTGACAACCTTTTTACATCGAGCGTGCAGGATATAACAGAGATCGACGTTAACCCCGGACCTCAGCCGTCTGACGTTATCGCAGGCCTTATCCGCAATTCCGATTATCTTAAGAAGACAGGCTATTTTTCTGTTCCGTCCTGTGAAGTATTCTTCGATAAATTAAGGCTTCAGCAGGTGTTCGACAACATCTTTATGAATTCATATAAATACGCGGATACCGCCATAACGGTCAATGCTGAAGTATCAGGAGATTATCTTGTTATCAGGATTGCTGACGAAGGCCCCGGCGTTAAGGAAGAAGAGATCCCGCTCCTTACTGAAAAGTTCAGGAGAGGCAGCAACGCAAGCGATAAGGACGGCGCAGGCTTAGGCCTTTTCCTGACTGATTATTTTATGGATAAGATGGACGGAAAGCTCGGCATAAGAAACGCACAGCCTGGCCTTGAAGTGTCCGTATATATCAGGGTCGTGTGACTTAAGGATCGATTTAAGGATTATTTAAGAGTCCCTTAAAGGCATTTAAGACTTGAAAAAGTATTCTTATGCCATAAGGAGGTCGAAAGACATGAAAAACATCATTGAAACAAAGAAGCTCTGCAAGACATTTTCCAACGGCGGCGTTCAGCAGCACGTTCTCAAGAATATTGACCTTGAGATATATGAGGGAGATTTTACTATCATAATGGGCGCATCAGGCGCAGGCAAATCAACTTTGCTGTATTCACTTTCCGGAATGGACAAGCCGACACTGGGCACCGTATCTTTCTGCGGAACAGATATCACAAAGATGAGCACGGACGAGCTCGCAATTTTCAGAAGAGGCAACTGCGGATTCGTTTTCCAGCAGGTTTACCTCGTTGAATCGATGAGCGTATTAGACAACATCATGGCAGCAGGACTTCTCGTATATAAGGATAAAAAAGTCCTCGCTCAGAAGGCAGGCGAGATGCTCAAAGCGGTAAACATAGATGAAGCCCTCTGGCATAAGTTCCCTACACAGATCTCAGGCGGTGAGGCTCAGAGAGTCGGAATCGCAAGAGCTCTTATCAACGAACCCAAGCTTGTTTTCGCTGACGAACCTACGGGTGCTCTTAACTCACAGACAGGTAAGGCTGTCTTAGATACACTCACAAAGTTTAACGAGAAGGGCCAGTCGATCGTAATGGTCACACACGACATCAACAGCGCAAGAAGAGGCAACCGCATCCTTTACGTTAAGGACGGCGAGATCGCAGGAGAGTGCCTCCTGGGCAAGTACGTAACAGGTGACAAGGAACGTCACGCCAAGCTCAATGAATTCCTGGCTAAGATGGGGTGGTAATCATGGATAAGACATTACTTCTTACAAAATCGAACCTCAGGAAAAACAGAGGTACGTCTGTCGGACTGTTCCTTCTGATGCTCATCGCTACATGCCTTGTCGGCGTATCACTGATGATATTCTTCGACGCACTTCCCACTGTAGATAAAGAAGCAAAACGTCTTAATGCCGGTGACGGATACATCATGGTCAGTGGCGGCGTTGAAGACATGACGGATGAGAAGATCCGCGAGATGATCAAAGATGATACAGACAGCTATTACATCTTTAAGAACCTTCAGTTCGGCGCGACATCGCTGCCGTTCGGTACGGGAAATGTATCCATCGATATCGCGATCAGTGACAAGAGCGCATTTGAGAAAAAGATGGACAAGATGGAAGTTATCGTTGAAGACAAAAACATCAAGGATAACTACATCTATCTGCCTTACCAGTTCTATACCGGCGGCGGGATCAGATTAGGCGACAAGTTTGAATTCCAGATCGAAGGCGTCATGTACAGTTTTACGGTAAAGGGCTTTACCGCAGTTACTTACGGCGGATGCAACAATACTGCTCTGTTCGCCATGATCGTCGATGACAGGAACTATAACGAGATCCTCGAGAAAAACGCTGATAAGGCAAAGGGTCTTCAGATCGTTTATGATCTCAAAGAAGGTGTCGGCAACGGAGAGTTCAGGATCAAGAACAGAAATGAACTTCTCAAGATAAATCCTGCCGCAACGGTAACCGGATACAGCATCGACAACGTTGAGTCTTCAAGAACATTCATCGGTCTTATCCTCGCAATATCTTTCCTGGTGATCACATCCCTGATCGTTGCTGCGGCAGCCATGATGCTAGCCAACTGCATCTCCACATATATCAGAGAGAACATGAAGACTCTGGGCGCTCTCAAGGCGATCGGTTATACGGGAAATGACATCAAGGGTTCACTTGTTATCTGGTTCTTCCTGATCTCTGTTATGGCAAGTGTTGTCGGTATTGTTGCCGCATATCTGCTCATGCCGCTGTTTGCGAGCATCGTAGTAGGCCAGATGGGTCTTCCTTATCACGTCTCTTTCAATCTGCCCGCAACACTCATTCCGGTTGGATTCATTATCCTGTTCACCGTTATCGTTGCGTTCATCAGCTCTTCGAAGATCTCCAAGATCCTTCCGATAGTTGCGCTTAGAGAAGGCATCGATTCCCACAACTTCAAGAAGAATCACGTAGCTCTCCACAAGACTTCACTGAGCCTCAACATGAGCCTTGCGATGAAGACTTTCTTCGGCAACATGAAGCAGAATGTGATCACATTCTTCGTAGTCGGTTTCATGGTGTTCTCCTGCATCATCTCACTCCTGATGTATGAGAACTTCAGCCGCAAGCCGAAGATGGACATCCTTGCAACCGAGATCTGCGCCGGCATCGTAGCATTCGATACCGACACGGCTGAGGAAGGACGCAAGTATCTTGAATCAAGATCTGACGTGACAAACCTCAGAAAGATGATCACGATGAACTTCTACTATGACGATAAGGAAAGTCTTTTTGCTTACGTCGTTGATGATTCATCGAAGATGAAGAACAAGAACCTGTGCTATCAGGGCAGGCTTCCCAAGTACGATAACGAGATCGCAGTCAGCGGCGCTTTCGCCAAGGATTACGGATTTAATGTCGGAGACGAGATCAGGATCGATTTTGGTGAGAAGAACTATTCATACCTGATCACGGGCTTCATCCAGACAACAAACAACGAGGGCCGCGAAGCATTCTTCACATATGCTGCAGCAAAGCGCCTCGTAAACATGGATCATATTCCTGAATGGTACTGGTTTGATCTCGTTGATGAAGATGCCGACTTAAGTGTCAACAAGACCAATACACAGAAAGTCATTGATGACTGCAAGGACAAGTACGGCGAGCACGTTGTCAACACAATGAATTTCAATGAGATCATGGAAGGCAGTATGACCACATTCAAGAGTATCTCCGCAACGATGCTCATCCTGATGTGCACGATCTCCGTGGTAGTAATCGCACTCATCCTTTACATGCTCATCAAGGCACTTGTTTACCACAAGCGTAAGGATTACGGGATCTATAAGGCTTTGGGCTACACATCCGGAAGCCTCATGCTCCAGACAGCGCTGAGCTTCATGCCTCCGGTAATCGCATCGATAATAGTTTTCTCGATCGCATCTTACTATGGAGCAAATCCTTACATGTCGACGTTCATGCGTTCTTTCGGCCTGGTGAAGTGCAACTTCAGCATCCCGGTATCCGGCGTGGTCATCATCGGTGTTGGCCTTGCAGCAGTATCCTTCGCCCTCGCACTCCTGCAGACAAGAAGGATCAGAAAGATCGAAGCATACAACATGCTGGTAGCGGAGTAATTTGAATTGAAACAGGGTTAGATTGAGTTAACATGAGGGTCGTCCTTCGGGACGGCCCTTGTGTTAATTTGTTGTATAATCTAATGTGATCTTGGAAGATGTTTTGAAGTGTTTTGATGTTCATGCGCTTTTTGCGGGAGGGTGGAAAAATGCGTTTATCAAAAACTGCCAGCTTTATTCTTTGCTTCGTTATTCTGATTTCTTTGCTGACCGGATGCGGCAGAAACGATTCAGGAACAATCAGGGATTTCCCCATGCCTTCTGATGACATACTCTCCTCAAATTTGGATGAGCATGGCAGAACAACGATAGTTCTCAGACATGACGGAACTTACGCCGTTTTCACTGATGACTCGGATGACAATTTCGACCTGCTTCGTCAGGAACTTCTCCTGTCAAAGGCTTATTTCGAGAAAATGAAAAAAGAAAACCGTGAATTGGCAGCTACGGCGACCGCTCCCAACTATGGAGATAATCCGCCCGGAACAGTTCCGGACTATAAAGAATATGATGGCGTTTCTTACGAATGGTACCTGAAGAAAAGATATGAAGATTTGGAAGAATTAGATTTTAAAGACAAATTCGATGAGAAAACGAATAAGTTAAAGGACAGGCCTGCTGAAAGAATACTGATCAGGCTTAAGTATTTTTCGGATGACTGGGATAACAGAAAGCTGGATAACAAGCAGCTAATCCAGTACTACAAAAAAGCATTTGAAATGATTGAGAATGATCCGAAAATAAGAAAGTTCGTGCTCAAATCGGTGAATCTTGAGAGCTATAAAACCGGAGCGGAAGCATACGAGATCGAGATCGGAATAAGTGAGAGCGGAGTAAACAAGATTTCTATCTGGGTGGATGTCTCAAGTTTAATGGAACCTAACGAAGGCGAATATTACAAAACCATTGATATCAGCCTGTAGAAAACCGCACTTTTGTGTTATGTTAATTTGCGTTGCTTGTTTATGTCAGGCCCAAAAGCTATAACCGGAGCATAAGCAAGGAGGTTTGCGATTATGCTCAGTGACAACATAAAGAACTTGAGAAAACAAAAAGGCTATACGCAGGAAACTCTTGCGCAGGCTTTGAATATAGTCAGGCAGACGGTATCAAAATGGGAAAAGGGATATTCCGTTCCTGACGCGGACATGCTCGAAAAACTTGCGGAAGTTTTTGAAGTTCCCGTGGCCGATCTTCTTGGTTCTCCTTCAGAGCCTGTGGAGCAGACATCGGAACTTGAACGCATCTCTGCCCAGCTTGCGGTGCTTAACGACCAGATGGCGCGTGAGATCGGAAGGCGCAAGAGGAACCGCAAGATCGCCTGCGCCGTTGTCCTGTCCGTTCTTGCCCTTTTGATGATCGGCCTCGTATTGATCTTTCATGCATTTGGTGTTGAATTCGGTATCCGTCCGGGGAACGTGGCCCGTGTTGAAGTCATAAAGGTTGAGTCTTCCCTTTATTCGCAGAGCGACATCAATGATGCGATAGAAGTGATCAAGAATGATTTCGTGAACGAATGGGACGGCTGTGAGCTCCTCGATATCTACTATGGCGGCGACGAGCTCTCAAAATATGAGAGTAAAGTCAGAGGTGAGGAGACGCTCGTTTTGCTGTCTGATTTTAAGACAAGCAGAAAAATGCCGGGCGACAGTTCGCTCAATGAAAACCATACCTATACAAAGTGGAATTGGATCCTCGTCCGCCAGGAAGACGGTTCATGGAAACACGTTGACCACGGCTACTGACCGTAGTATTCGTTGACCAGGCTCCTGTAGCCTAATGCCTTCAGGTCTTCATATCTGACGTTGAAACGCGATTTTGTGTGCGTGCCGCTGATGAGGAATCTCAGCAGATCCTGCGCATAAAGATCTATCTCGTGAAGGCTCTTAGGAGTCGTGATGACGGGGAAGAACCAAAGGCTCCAGGTAAGGTCTGAGTCTTCATTTACTTCAAGGAGTTTGTGATTAAAGATGCGGATGAAAGCGGCTGCGGCCTTTGTTCCGTCCAAGCCTTCGCGGCGGCGCCAGCGGTCAAGCGCACGGGCTTTTCTTCTCATCTTCTGCTTGAGCTTGGTAACGGAGGCAGGGGCGATGTCGATGTCGCCGTTCCTGACTTCTACTCCAAGGAAAGTGAAGCCGTCCTCGGGATTTGCGAAGACTTCCTTGTCCGGATTGACCTTCAGGCCTTTTTCTTTCAGGTGATCCAGGATCACGTTCTTATATTCTGTGATCTCTTCTTCCGTGCGGGCGAAAACGATTATGTCGTCCGAATATCTGGCGTACAGGACGCCTTTCTGTTTGAAGTATTCGTCAAGATCCTTCAGATACAGGTTTGCATAGAATGAAGCGATCGGCGTGCCCGCCATTATGCCTTTCTGCTCCGTGACGGTCTTGTTTTCGTAAATAGCCTTCTTTTCACAAAGAAGAGCCTTCATGAAAGCCAGGAGTCTTTCATCATCGGTGATGGTACCGTCCAGCAATCCGCAGAGCTTGTCAACGGGGATAGAGTTGAAGTAATCGCTGACGTCGATCTTGTATGAATACATGCTCCTGATTTCCTTTGTGCGGCATATCGTCATGATCGCATCCTTGGCGCACACGCCCGGACGGAACGAATAGAGATTGCCCGAATATATGTGGTCATATTTCCTGAGCGTCATGTAAGTCAGAAGCTTTAAGAGCATATTGAAGCCGTACGGGTACTTATATACCGTACGCTTTTTCCGGCTGCTCATCTTGCTGATGACAGCCTTGGAGGGCAGGGGGAGATCTTCGAGCTGTTCTGCAGCTATACGGTATTCGAGATAAGCCCCGCCGTCGATAAAATCGCGGAGCTCTTTCTTGAAGCGCTTGGAGCACTTTAAGCCTGACTTGTATTCGTAGAATCTCTCCCAGCTGCTCTTTTCAAAGAGCTTATCGATCAGTGACACTTTGAATCCTTCGATCTGATTTGTTCTAGTAGACGCATTGTACCACGAAAGGAGAACTGTGAGGTTCAGACTCAAGTTCGCGAAAAAAACGGCAAACGGCTAAGAGTTGTGTTATATTTGATAAAGCTGTAATTGCAATCAGGATTTTGGAAGTGAAAGAGGTAATTATGAAAAAGAACGAAAGAAAAGATCTGGTCACCAATATCTATACTGCAGACCCTTCTGCACATGTTTTCAACGGCAAGATATACATTTATCCTTCCCATGATGAAGACCTTGATATCCCCGAGGATGACGACGGCGAGCAGTACGTGATGAAGGATTATCACATCCTTTCAATGGATTCGCTTGACAGCGAGTGTGTTGATAACGGTGTTGCAATAAGCGAGAACGATATTCCGTGGGTCTCAAGGCAGCTCTGGGCTCCGGATGCCATCTATACGAACGGCAAGTACTATCTTGTTTTCCCCGCAAAGGACAAGGACGATATCTTCAGGATCGGCGTAGCGGAGTCCGATTCTCCTGTCGGACCTTTCAAGCCGCAGGATAACTACATCCTGGGCAGCTACAGCATCGACCCGGCAGTCCTCTTAGACGATGACGGAAAGATCTGGTGCTATAACGGCGGTCTCTGGGGCGGCCAGCTCGAGATGTGGCAGTCAGGTTCATTCAATCCCAATGAGCACCGTCCCGAAGGTGACGAAAAGGCATTGGGACCCCTCGTTGCAGAGTTCACTCCCGACATGACGGCTTTCAAGGCAGCTCCCAAGATGATCACTATCCTCGACGAGAACGGCGAGCCCATCAAGGCAGGCGATGAGGACAGGAGATACTTCGAAGATCCCTGGATGCACAAGTTCAACGGCAAGTACTATTTTTCATACTCAACGGGAACAACGCACTACCTCTGCTATTCCGTAGGCGATTCTCCGGAGGGACCTTTCACATACAAGGGAAGGATCATGGAGCCTGTCATCGGCTGGACGACACATCACTCCATCGTTCAGATCGACGGCGAGTGGTATCTGTTCTATCACGATGCAAAGAGATCCGGCGGATGCTCACACAAGAGATCAGTTAAGTTCACAAAACTCAACATCTCTGAAGACGGAACGATCGAGACGATCCATCCTTACGATCACGAAAATTAATACTTGCGCTCGCTAGGTCCTCCGCGCTTTGCTTGTGCGGAATCGCTCGCGAAGTATTAATTTCCATGTGAAATACAAAAAAGACACGGCGGGCACCCTCAAAGGGTGCCCGTTTTCATTGCAAAAAATAAGCAGAAAGAGAAATCATTAAATCCAAGAGATTAAAAAACGGAACTATTCAAATCCCTATTTTTGTCTTCTAAACCCTAATGTTTTAAGGCCTCTTAAGGAATTGTGTGTTTTACGAAAGTATACGAAAAACTACGATGAAAAATGCTGGATTGGATAAAAGGTGACGATGGTAAGTTTACAATATACCTTATAGCATATATTGATGGTCAATATCGAAGGGTAAGCAATATTATTGAGTATTCTCATTAGTTGTATTATGTACCCGTAATCAGAATGGTTTATCATGAATAATGTGAACTGAACGCAAAATCTGTTCCAAAAACTTTCCAAAGGAAGTATGGGCAAAAATCCGTTCCGAGCAATAATCACTGGCATTTTCATTCCTAATTCATAATTACTAACGACCTAAACACGCTTTGCTAGTCAGGGTGTATAATATACGTGCGACACAATTATTTTATTCAAGAGCTGCTGACGTTGGTAAAAACGTCGGTCTCTTCGTTCAGCTCTTGAATGAATTGTGTCGCAGCAATCGAGGCTGGCGGTTTTCGGTGCGGTAGCTTCGGTTACCGCACTTTTTATTTGGGAGGCGTTTTATGAAAACACGTAAGATTGCTATTACGGCTGTATTGTTAATCTCAGTTTTGGTGTTTCTGACTTCATGTTTCAGTGCCAAAAGCAAGCTGGACAGTCTTATTTCAAAAGGCAAATACAATGAAGCACTCCAGTATTATCTCGAAAAGAAAGATGATATATCCAGGAACGAAGCCGAAGAGTCCTTCGAAAAAGCATTGGACCAAATGTATCAGGACTACGTAAAAGGGAAAGTAGAGAGCAGAGATATCGTTGATTACCTCAGCGACTTAGCAGAGAAGACAAGATCTGAAGTTATTTATGCGTACGGTCAAAATATATTGAAGAAAGTATATGCCCTCGAAAATTCTAAGGAGGCTTTTGTAAGTGCAGAATCTGCATATCAGGACGGGCAATATGAAAGGGCAATAAGACTATACCAGCAAGTGGTCAGTGACGATACAAACTATGAGACCGCTCAGAAAAACATGGCCGAGTGTATAAAGGAATATAAGAAACTAAAGGTATCGGAAGCCGAAGAATTTGCGCATGACGGAGATTACAAGTATCCTATCCAACTCCTTAAGAATGTTGTATCTTTGATCGGTGATGATAGTGAAATAAACAGCCTTATCGCATCTTACCAGTCAAAGCTGGAAGAACAGGTTATGAATAATGCAGAATCCCTGATCAATGCCGGAAAGTACGGCGAGGCTATAGAACTTATCAAAGAAAACAGGGAAGCTTTTTCTGACGATAAGAAGTTTGAAGAAGCAAAAAGCATCATTACGGAAAAAGCAGTAGAAAAGGAATTATCTGATTCGAAAGTGGCGAGCCTTATCTCTGATGGTAAATATGATGAAGCGTTTGAATCTATTAGTTCTATCAAGGAAAAATATCCGGAATCTAAATTGATTGAAAAAACATATAAGGATGCAGCCGATCAGTATATTAAGCAGGAGCTTGCCAAGATTGAAGAGCTTATAGGCAAATCAGACTATGAAGCTGCATATGATGAGTGTGAGAAAGCACTTAAGAATGTACCTGATTCTGAAGAAATAAAGAGCAAGATGGCATATGCAGGAGAAAGAAAGCCTGTAGAGTTAATGGATTGCTATCTTGCTGATGAACCTGGCTCAGGAACGTACATATCTAAAATATATGAAGATAATGAATTTACTGACAAACAATGGAAAAAATTCAAGAAAAATGGTTTGGTATTTAACTTCTATCCCGCATGGGTCAGTTCTGAAAGACGTGCTAACGCCGAGTTTAAGCTGGATAAGAAGTATAAGATATTGCGGGCAGCTGTTACGCTCAAATCTTCGTTAAATAAAGGAGACAAAGCATCTATACTCATTTATGGTGATAATAAGTTGCTTTGTAAGAAAAATATAAATAATCACACTACCGCTGACGATATTATTAAGGTCGATGTTAGCAACGTTGAGATCCTGAAGATCGAAATCCGACTTACTGCTAGTCAAGGCGGAGATATTGCTGTTGTTAACTCGAAACTGGATCTGAAATAATCGCATACAGTGGTCCCATTTATCCTCGTGCAAGAAAGCACGGATAGAATTTGTACAAACCTGAATAATCTGTAAAGAGAAGGAAGGTAAGGAATCCCTTTCCGAAAGAATCGGAGATACGTCCGAGTTCAAATTATTGAAATCAAGTTCAAAACGTGCTATTTTTGAACTTGAAAAGAATGTGCTGAACTAGGCGGTGCTTTATGCGACGATTCGATTATAAAAAACTGGCAGAAAGACAATGGGATAACAAGATTGTTTTGTTGTGTTCGAAAATCCACGAACATAAGGGGCGGCAAGATCTCTTTATCAGACAAAAGCCTGTTCAATTAGATAGAATGGTGGAAATTGCACGTATTCAAAGTACGGAAGCTTCTAACCGAATAGAAGGTATCGTTACAACCGATACGCGAATGAAGCAATTGATGAAGGAAAAGACAGCTCCGAGGAATAGGGAAGAGGAAGAGATTCTCGGATATCGCGATGTCTTGAATACTATTCACGAAAGCTATGATTTCATCGATATTGTTCCAAATCATATTCTTCAACTGCACAGGGATCTGTTAAAACGTGCCGGAGTATCCTATGGCGGGAGCTTTAAGAATGTACAGAATTATATTAAAGAGATAAGACCGGACGGAACGGAATCAATACGATTCACTCCGCTCGCACCGCATGAGACTCCCGGTGCGATAGAACGGATCTGTCAGAGTTATTCGGAAACAATGGCTCTGGAAATCGTGGATCCTCTGATACTTATCCCTTCTTTTATCTGCGATTTTCTGTGTATTCACCCTTTTAATGATGGCAACGGCAGGATGAGCAGATTGCTTACATTACTGCTTTTGTATAAGTCAGGGTATGAAGTCGGAAAATACATAAGTATCGAAAAGCAAATAGAAAAAACAAAGGATGTATATTATGACGTTCTTCAGGAAATAGATCATGGATGGCATGAGGAACAAAATGATCCTACACCATTCATAAAGTATATGCTTCAAATGATCTTAGCATGCTACATGGAGTTTGAAGAACGTGTCGGCATCTTGGACGACATTGGTGTTAAGAGCTCTGCATATGATGTTGTTAAATCATATGTTGACAATAAACTTGGCAAGTTCAATGCTGCAGATGTACTTGCGAATTGTCCTTCTATCGGCAGAACGTCTGTGTTCAATGCATTAAAGAGACTGGTTGAAGAAGGCTATATTGAGAAGAATGGTGAGAGACAACAGGCATATTATGTGAAGAAAAGCACCTCAATATGTTAGTTCAAAGAACGAGAATCAAGTTCAAAAGACTTGATAATTGAACTTTATGCACTTTGAGTAAACGCTTTCGAATAGTATAGGAAAATCAGGAATTAAACAAACTAATGAACTTCGGATTTGAAATATTAAATATGAATATTAAAATGACCGGATTCCTCCGGCCATTTTTGTTGGACCCTCTTTGTTATTGTTATTTGTCGTAAGTTTGTCGTAAATTGCCTTTCTAAAACATTTACTATGGCTTGAAAGCATTGAGTTTATTGACTATATAAAAAAGCAGAAAGAGAAAT
>JAEEGJ010020057.1_pt1 | contig 14616 bp, 13 predicted proteins | sample 8958761 | NCBI WGS metagenome assembly JAEEGJ01 (sample SAMN16246546, study PRJNA631951) | gut metagenome | biome: gut microbiome; feature: rumen; material: RS-attached | host: Bos | place: Iran: Karaj | collected 2018-10 | reverse complement strand
CGGTGATATTGAATACGGGTGACGAGATTCCCGCTGATGGCACTTTGATGGAAGCCGTAGCCATGCGAGGCAACGAGTCCGACCTGACAGGTGAGCCTTCGTGCAGCCAGACCACCGATCCAGAAGAATTCAAAGAAGAAGCGACTTATCCCTCCAACTATGTCTGCCGTGGCTGCACGGTGATGGAAGGCCATGGCGTTTTTGTGGTTGAGAAGGTGGGCGACGACACGGAGTGGGGCAATGTGTACCGCGGCGCCCAAATCGACAATAAGGTGAAGACCCCGCTTAATGAGCAACTTGACCGCTTGGGAAATGGCATTACGATTGCCAGTTACATCATCGCAGGTTTGATTGGGGTCTTGCGTATGGTGATGTATTTCGTTTATGCCGACGATGGACCGTTCAATTGGATGGATTTTGCTCGCTATACGCTTAATACTCTGATGATTGCAGTCACTTTGATAGTGGTGGCCGTGCCAGAAGGCTTGCCCATGAGTGTCACTTTGAGTTTGGCTCTGAGCATGAAGAGGATGCTGGAAACCAATAACTTGGTGCGCAAGATGCATGCCTGCGAGACCATGGGCGCGGCAACGGTGATTTGTACCGACAAGACGGGTACGCTCACCAAAAACCGCATGAGTTTGGGCGATAGCCTCATATTCGGCTTGCAGAATGGCCAAATTGACAATTCAGAGGTTGGACACCTGATGTCAGAGGGCATCGCTATCAACTCGACGGCTTTCCTTGACTATAGCGACAAGCAAAAGGTGAAGGTGATCGGTAATCCTACCGAAGGCGCTTTGCTGCTTTGGCTTTTCGATAACAATGTGGACTTTGTCAGGATTCGTGACAATGTCAAGATTGTCAAGCAGTTGCCGTTCACGACGAAATATAAGTACATGTGTACAGTGGTCAAGACTGCATTCTCTGGCGAGTATATTCTATATGTGAAAGGTGCGCCAGAAATACTGCTGAAGCGTTGCGCCACGGTCAGGAAGGCTGATGGCGAGGCTGGCATCGCTTGGGTGAAGCAGGAGGTCGAAGATAAGCTGCTGGAATACCAGAACAAGGCCATGCGTACGCTGGGCTTTGCCTATAAGTACATCACTGAAGAAGATTTGGATACGGTGTTCGCCCCCAAAGGCAAATTGCAAGTCGAGGATTTGTGCTTCCTTGGTGTTGTGGGTATCATAGATCCCATTCGCGATGATGTGGCTGACTCTGTTAAGAATTGTCTTGACGCGGGTATCGGCATCAAGATTGTGACGGGCGACACGCCTGGCACGGCAAGGGAGATTGGCCGACAGGTGGGACTTTGGAACGAGAATGACGACATTGAGCGACAGATGATTACGGGCAAGCAGTTCAACCTGTTGACTGACGACGAAATCAAGGAACGCATCGACGATTTGAAAATCATGTCGCGTGCCCGTCCTTCCGACAAGGAACGCTTGGTGCGTCTGTTGCAGGAAAGGGGAGAGGTGGTGGCCGTGACAGGCGATGGCACCAACGATGCGCCTGCCTTGAACCGAGCCCAAATCGGGCTTTCGATGGGTGACGGCACCTCGGTGGCCAAGGAAGCCAGCGATATCACTATCCTCGACAACTCGTTCAAGAGCATCGCCCGTGCTGTGATGTGGGGGCGTTCGCTCTACCATAACATCCAGCGTTTTATCCTGTTCCAGATGACCATCAATGTGGCGGCTTGCCTCATCGTGCTGCTGGGTGCGGTGATGGGAACGGATTCGCCCCTCACTGTGACGCAGATGCTTTGGATCAACCTTATCATGGACACCTTTGCTGCCATGGCTTTGGCATCCTTGCCTCCGGACAAGAGTGTGTTGAACGAGAAGCCTCGTGCGCGTGACGCCTTTATCATTACCAAGGACATGGGTAGGCGCATCTTTGGAGCAGGCTTGCTGTTTGTAGCGGTGTTGTTCGGCTTCATTCAGTATTTCATGCACTGCCATGTCGACTCTTTGTCCGAGTTTTCCTTCTATGATTATTTCGTCAACTATTTCAATTTCAATCATGTTGGCGGTCGCTTTACGCCAAAGGAGCTGTCACTGCTATTCACCATCTTCGTCTTCATGCAGTTCTGGAACATCTTCAATGCCAAGGCTTACCACACCATGGACTCTGCGTTTAAGGGCTTGCTCAACAGGGATGTAAGACGCGGTTTTGGTATCACCGTATTGATAATTGCTCTCGGCCAATTGTTCATTATCTCTTTTGGTGGCGAAATGTTTAATGTGGTTCCTTTGCCTTTCGACGAGTGGGTACGCATCATCATTGGAACCTCCTTGATTTTGTGGCTTGGTGAGTTGGAGCGATGGGTGCATAGGGTGAAAACAGCCAAAAAGAATTGAAAATCTTGTTTTTGTGCTTTAAAAAGTTGTATCTTTGCCGCTCCAAATCAAAAAGGAGTTAGAAATGAACAAACGATTGATTATCTTTGCTTTATGTGGATTGATGGGCTTGGTTTTCGCTTCATGTTCCCGTCCTTCCATTGTTGGAACCTGGGTTGAACCTGCTGTTGAAGGCAGTTATTTGGGTGAAGTGGGGTTTACTTTGCTCGAAAATGGCGAAGTGGTGTCCATCAATACTGGCTTCAGGGAATACAAGAGTTGGGAAAAGGTCGGCGACAAGCTGATTCTCAACGGTGTGACCAATGGAACCACCCAGTCCAGCTTTGCCGATACCAACAACATCATCTCTCTTAACGATAGCCTGCTGGTTATCGGGCAGGATGGATATTCCGTGACTTATCATAGGAAATAAAGTTGATTCAAAATTCAATATTTAAAATTTAAAATTGTGCAATGCGTCACAAAATCATTAAATTTTGAATCTTTGAATCATTAAATTTTGAATCTTTAAATATTTAAATAATGAGTAAATTAGCAGTCGTCGCTTTCGGCGGTAACGCCTTATTGAGAAGCGGACAAAAAGGAACATGCCAGGAACAAATGCAGAATGTGGCCGACACTTGCCAGTCATTGCTTCCTTTCCTGAAACAAGGTTATAATTTGGTCATCGGCCACGGCAACGGTCCCCAAGTGGGCAATGTGTTGCTTCAGAATGAGGCTGGTTCGCAGATGTTTGGTCTGCCGGCCATGCCGATGGATGTGTGTGGCGCCGAGACCCAAGGTCAAATCGGTTACATGATTGAGATGGGTCTTGAGAAGGTGATGGTGAAGGAAAACATCGACCGCAATGTGGTTACTTTCGTGACGCAGGTACTCGTCGACAAGGACGACCCGATGTTCAAGAACCCCACCAAGCCGGTAGGACCTTACTACACCAAGGAGCAAGCCGAGGCTTTGGCCGCTCAAACAGGTGCCATTTACAAGGAAGACCCCAAAGGCAAGGGTTGGCGCAAAGTGGTTGCCTCGCCTAAACCCATGGATGTTCAGAATGTCCGTTTAGTGAAGCGTTTGGCAGAAGAGGGCAATATCGTCATCACGGTTGGTGGCGGTGGTATCCCTGTCATCAAGAAGGATGGCGTGCATGTGGGCGTTGAGGCTGTTATCGACAAGGACTTGGCTTCCGCTATGACCGCCATTAAGATTGGTGCGGATGAGTTCTACATCCTCACCGATGTGCCGAAGGTCTATATCAACTTCCGCAAGGAGAACGAGCAGGCTTTGGATACCATCACAGTGGCTGAAGCCAAGAAGCATTTGGCAGACGGCCAGTTCACCGAGGGCAGCATGGCTCCTAAAGTTCGTGCCGCCATCCTCTTCGTGGAAGCCACGGGTCACGAGGCCATCATCACCGAGGCTACCCGCTTGGGCGACCCGACTTGTGGAACGCGTATTATCGCATGATTTTTTGATGCTTAAAGGTTTTGCGAGTACGCGATGGTTAATGCGTAACGCTTTTCCTTATTAATATGCGTCTCAAGGCGGTAGCCTATGCCGTCAAGAACTTGATACATGTCCGTGCTGATGCCTGTACCGCGAAGCTTCAGCACGGCTTCTTTTTTTGTCCAGTAGGCAATAAAGGTTTCCAGTGGTTCCTCGGAGGCATTAATGGCTACTATCTCACTGTCGTTCATTGTCTTTCGAACTAGGGCCTCGTTAACGTTGCGGAAACTTTCGATGTCGATGCCGATGGGAGCGTTGTCAACGGCCACTGCTATGCCATTTTTGCAATGGCTTAAGTTGAAATGAACCTCGGGTCGATGTTTTAGGAAAGGCTTGCCGTGTTCGTTGAAGTCGAATTCCAAATCATAGATCCCCAAAGGCCTTAATAGTTCTTTCAACATTAGCCACGACTTAAGACAACTATACTGTCCGAAGAGAAACTTGAAGCGTAAAGCCTCGTTGCGGCGTTGTATGTCCACCAAAGGCAGCATGCGTTGCACCTCGGCTTCCGTCACTTGGGTCATATCGTCGAAGATTTGGATCATCGGTTCTTGTTTTCGGGCTGCAAAAATACACTTTCGTTGAGAAAACTGCTACTTTTGTTTTCAAAAAGCCATCGCCTTTTGATAAAAATCGGTGGTTATCAGAATAAACCGTACTTTCGCATCAATTTTCGACCTATGTCAAAGAAGAAGACTTTCAAAGGGAACATCGTTCAGGCTTACGCCGACATTCCGGCGCGTACATTTGACTTGTTGCCGCGCTATATTCGCATGTTTGGCAAGAAAGATGACCTCTTCGCCTGTAAGGTTGACGGTAAGTGGAAGAAATACAGTGGTATGGAATTTTTCCGTCAGACCAACCTAGTAAGCGTGGGGTTGATGAACCTTGGCGTGATGAGGGGAGACCGTGTTGCCGTTATCGCCAACAACAGTCCCTATTGGAATATGGTAGATTTTGGGGCGCAGCAGGTGGGTGCAATCGTGGTTCCGATTTATCCAACAGTGCGCCACAGCGACTATGACCATATCATTCACCACGCCGACCCTAAGGTGATTTTCGTTGAAGGGCCAACGCTCTACAAGAAAATCAAAGACATCCTAGAAACTTTCCCGGCTAATCCCAAGGTCATCTGTTTCAATCCGATACCTGGCATTCAGGGCATGAAGGAATTCATGGATGGCGTAAAGATTGACCGTGGTCACCGCTTGAAGTTCGAGAGGCGGAAGGGTAGTGTCAGTCCCGAGGACGTGGCCACTATCATTTATACTTCGGGTACAATGGGCACTCCGAAAGGCGTGATGCTGACCCATCACAACCTGATGAGTGACGTCGCCTATTATGGGCCTCATTACCCCGTGCCGCATAGCCATAAAGTGGTGAGTTTCTTGCCATTGTCGCACATCTATGAACGGTCGGTGCTCTTCACGCATATCTATCTTGGCAACTCGACCTATTATGTGGAAAGCCTCGGCACCATCATGCGCGACATTGCTGACGTTAGGCCAGAACATTTCACCACTGTGCCACGCGTCATCGAACGTGTCTACAACACCGTGATGCGCAAGGGTGAGAAGATGAAGGGTTGGAAGAAAAAAATCTTCTATTGGGCATTCAATCTTGCCGAACATTATGACGAGACGGGTCGCCACAATCCGTGGTTCTACCGACAGAAACTGCGTTTGGCTCATATGCTTGTCTTCAAGGACGTGAAGCACGCTTTTGGCGGGCATTTGGAGTTCATCATCTCGGGCGGTGCCAGCATTCAGCCTCGTTTGGTGCGTCTCTTTGCCGCCATGGGTATTCCTATTGTGGAGGGCTATGGGTTGACCGAGACTTCGCCTGTGATTTGCACCAATAGCATTGGGATGAATGCCATCAAGGCGGGTACCGTCGGCGTGCCTTGCGATAATGTCGACATCAAGATTGATGAGGAAACAGGCGAAATCCTCGTGAAAGGCTCGCCAGTGATGATAGGTTACTATAAAGATCCCGAGAACACCAAGCAGGCCATCGACGAGGAAGGTTACTTCCACACGGGCGACATCGGAGAGTTCGACCAGGACGGGATGCTGAAGATTACGGGGCGCATGAAGGAAATGTTCAAGGATTCCATGGGCAAGTACATCTCGCCCGCGTTGATTGAGAATAAGTTTGCCGAGTCGCCGTTCATTAGTGGCATGATGGTGGTGGGCGAGAACCAAAAGTTTGCCGCCGCCCTCATCGTTCCCAACTTCGAGAAGCTGAAGTCGTGGTGCGAGGAAAAAGGAATTACCTATACCACGGAAGCAGAGGTGATTAAAGAGAAGGCCGTTATCGATATGTTCCGCAAAGAGGTGGAGAAATACAACAAATCCCTTGGCGATTTCGAGCAAGTGCGCCGTTTTGAGTTGCTCGATCATGAGTGGACCATTGAGGACGGAGAGATGACTCCTAGCCTCAAGATCCGTCGCAAGGCCATAGCCGAGCACTATCAGGATTTGATTGCCGGAATGTTTGCAGAGTAAAATAAAGAAATCTTTATTATTTTTGCGACGACTTATTATATGTCCGCCTCAAAATTCATAGCAGATCGAATTTTTTCACTTTCGAAGGAGAATTTGTCCTCGACGGTAATGCGCTTGGCCGTCACGAGCGTGGCGTTGGCCATCATCGTCATGCTGATTTCATGGGCGGTCGTGGTGGGTTTCAAGAACCAGATTCGGGACAAGGTGATAGGCTTCGTGGCTCCAATTCATGTGCAGGCTTTGGACAAGAACGAGTCGGTAGAGGAGACGCCTTTTGTTTTGGATTCGTTGTTAATCAGTCGGTTGGGTGCTGTTGAAGGCATCAACCATTACCAGATGGTGGCCAACAAGGCGGGCATGATCAAGACGGAAGACGAGATTCAAGGCGTGATTTTGAAAGGCGTGGACGAGAACTATGATTGGAGCTATTTCAAGAATTGTTTAATAGTAGGGGAAACGCCAGTGTATCGGTCAGATGAACGCTCCGATGAGGTGTTGGTCTCCAAAGTCATCGCCAATAAAATGCTTCTTAATGTAGGTGATGACGTGCGTGTGTGGTTCGTCGACAAGGATATGCAGGCGCGGGGACGCAAGTTCAGGGTGACAGGCATTTTCGAGACGGGTCTCACAGAGTTTGATGAGCGTTTCGTTTTCGCTGACCTTAACCAAATCCGTAAACTGAATGGTTGGACCGACAACGAGGCTGGACTCCTGGAAATTTCTATAAACCAAGGATTTGATACGGATTTCGTCAACAATCAATTGTATTATAGTTTGCCCACCCATCTGGCCTCCTATACCGCCCGAGAAGGCAATCCGCAAATCTTCGATTGGCTTGATTTGTTAGACACCAATGTCTGGCTTATCATGGCATTGATGCTGCTGGTGGCTGGCATCACGGTCATCAGCATGTTGTTGATTATCATTATAGAGCGAACGTCAACCATTGGCTTGTTGAAAGCTATGGGCGCGAGCAACCGATTTGTTCGTGAGGTGTTTCTGCGCCGTTCATTGCACATCCTGCTCATCGGTATGCTCATCGGCAATGTCATTGGTTTGGGCTTTTGTTTCTTGCAGCAATATACTGGTTTCGTCAAACTACCCGCAGAGACGTATTATCTTTCTGCCGTGCCCATCGAATTGCATCTTACCACGGTGATACTGATTAATTTAGGAACGTTCCTATTGTGGGTTTTGATGTTGCTCATCCCGACTTCAGTCATCAACCGCATCAGCCCAACCAAGTCGATTCGGTTCGAATGAGGAAAAATTTTAGTTTTTTTCCTGTCGTTCCAATAAAATTCCTATTTTAGCGGCCTATTCAACACGGTTATGATGAAAGACTTTACCATTCAGCCGCTGAAGGGCTACGGCGAAATCCCTTTCGGAATGACGCTTGACGAGGCCGTCAAGCAGCTCAATATGCCCGACTTTTACGAGGAATTGAGCGATATGGAGGAGACGGGCAACCGTTCCATCTACTACGAGTACGACAGCCTCCAGACCAATATCTATTTTGAAGGTGTCACCAAGTCGGTGGCAGCCTGCTTTGAGACGGAGAATGAGGAAGCTACGCTCTTCGGGAAGAAGGTGTTCGGCCTCAAGAAAGACGAAGTCGTTAAGTTGATGAAAGCCAATGGTTTCAAGGAGTTGGAGGAGGAGACCGAGGACGGCGAATTACGTGTTTCCTTCGAGGATGCCATGATGGACTTTTTCTTCGATGGCGACATGCTGTCGGCAGTGAGCTGGGGCGTACTTGTTGACGACCAAGGGGATATAATTAATGAGAACAACTAAAATTCAGGAAAAATACGACACTTTTGTCGCCCATTTTTCGGAGCACATGCCCGTGGCTGAATCGGAACTGCAATACGACAATCCGTATCAGTTGCTTGTGGCGGTTATCCTTTCGGCGCAATGTACCGACAAGCGTGTCAACATGACCACACCGGCCTTATTCAAACGTTTTCCGACAGCGCAAGACATGGCCAATGCATCGGTGGAAGAAATTTACACATACATCAAGTCGATTTCGTATCCCAACAACAAGGCCAAAAACCTGTTGGGCATGGCCCAGACACTCATCCGCGACTTCAACGGTGTGGTTCCCAATAACTTGGAGGATTTGCAGAAACTTCCAGGCGTGGGTCGCAAGACTGCCAACGTGATGATGGCTGTGGCTTTTGACCAGCCTGCCATGCCTGTGGATACGCATGTTTTCCGTGTGTCGAATCGCATCGGCTTGACGCAAAACTCAAAAAATGTGTTGGAGACCGAGAAAACCCTTGTGGCACATTTGCCCAAGGAGGTCGTAGCGAAGGCGCATCATTGGCTTATCCTTCACGGGCGTTACGTCTGCCAAGCTCGCAAACCAAAATGCGATGAGTGTGGAATTACTGGAATTTGTGAGTGGTATAAGGAGAACAAGAAAAACTAATGTCTAGCATGGAAAACAATAGATTAGGCTCTTTGGCAAAGCAAACCGCCATCTACGGCTTGAGCAGTATCATTGGCAGGTTCTTGAACTACCTGCTCGTGCCTATCCACACCCATCGGATGGCTGCCGAATCAGGGGGATATGGTATCGTGACCAACCTATATGCTTATAGTGCCTTGCTCTTGGTCATCCTGACCTTCGGCATGGAGACAACCTTTTTCCGTTTCTCGAACAAAGAAGATGTCAACCCCGACAAGTCCTTCTCTACGGCTGGACTGTCCGTGGGTTTAGTCTCTTTTGTTTTCTTGGTTTTGGTATCTTTGTTCCTTAAGCCCATTGCTGGTGCTTTGGATTATGCACTGCATCCCGAGTTTGTGGAAATCATGGCCATCATTGTGGCTTTTGATGCTTTTCAGTCCATCCTTTTTGCACGGCTTCGTTATGAGAATCGCCCTGTCAAGTTCATGACGCTGAAACTCTCCTTCATTGTTATGAGCTTGTTGCTCAACCTATTCATTTTCTATCTTGCACCCTTCCTCAAGGAACATCATCCTTCCATGATGGGCTGGTATCAGACCAGTTATCAGGTGGGTTATATCTTCATCGCCAACTTGATTTGCACTATGTTGGTGAATTTTGGCTTTATCCCGGAAATCAAGAAGTTACGTCATGGTATCGACCGCGACTTGTTGAAACGGATGTTGAAATACACTTGGCCTATCTTGCTCTTGGGCTTGGCCGGTATCCTCAACCAAGTGGCCGACAAGATTGTGTTCAAAAAAATCATCCCTGGTTTGGAGGGCGAGGAACAGCTCGGCATTTATGGTGCTTGTGTTAAGATAGCCATGATTATGGCGATGATTACGCAAGCTTTCCGCTATGCCTACGAGCCTTTCGTCTTTGGTGGCAAGCGCGACACCGAGGACAAGGCAACCCAAGCCTCGGTAATGAAGTATTTCATCATCTTCACGCTACTGGCTTTTCTCGCTGTAGTGATGTATATGCCTATATTGAAGCATCTTGTAGGGGCAGATTACCGTGAAGGCCTGCGTGTGATACCCATTGTGATGATGGCCGAAATCTTCATGGGCATCTATTTCAACCTCTCGTTTTGGTATAAACTCATTGACGAAACATGGTGGGGTGCCATCTTTTCGGCCATCGGTTGCGTGGTGCTTTTAGCCATTAACTTCATTTTCGTGCCCAAATACAGCTACATGGCATGTGCTTGGGGCGGCTTCGCAGGTTATGCCACTTGTATGGTGTTATCCTATTTCGTCGGGCAGAAGAAAGCCCCGATACCCTACGACCTGAAGTCGGCATTTATGTATTTCGCTGTTGCAATAGCCTTGTATTTTGTGCAGAAGTACATTCACATTGACAGTACCCTATGGACTTTAGTGTGCAATACAGGTCTGCTGTTAGTTTTCTTGGCCTTTGCCTGTTGGAGGGAGAAGGATTTGGTGAATGGCATCTTGGGCTGGGTTAGAAACAAAGTAAAACGATAATCTAAAACACATCAGATATGGAAAAGCATCCGAAATTCGTCATCAGTGGAGGTGGAACTGGTGGGCATATCTTTCCCGCTATCGCCATAGCAGACGCGTTGAAACGGCGATTCCCCGAAGCCGATATTCTCTTCATCGGCGCGAAAGGCCGCATGGAGATGGAACATGTACCCAAGGCGGGCTATCCCATTGAAGGCCTTTGGATTAGCGGCTTGACCAAGGACTACCGCGCTTTGACTTTGCCTCTGAAACTCATCAGCAGTTTTGGTAAGGCACGGCGCATACTGAAACGTTTCCGCCCTGATGCCGTCATCGGCGTGGGTGGTTTCGCCAGCGGTCCCACCCTAAAGATGGCCAACTGGTTGGGCATCCCTACTGTGCTTCAGGAGCAGAACTCCATTCCAGGCAAGACCAACCGCAACCTCGGCAAACACGCCAAGGCGATTTGCGTGGCTTATCCGGAAATGGAACGTTGGTTCCCCGCTGAAAAAATCCATTTCACGGGCAATCCATTGAGAAACAATGCTGTGGCCAATGCGCCACGAGTCGAGGCTGCCGAGTTTTTCCATCTTAATCCCGAATTGCCTGTGGCTTTGTTGGTCGGTGGAAGTCAAGGCTCAAGGGACATGAATCACGGCATTAGCGCACAACTTGCAGCTTTCAAAGATAACGACATACAGTTCGTATGGCAGACGGGCAAGTTGTATGTCGACCAAGCGAAAAATGAAGTAAAGCATCTTGGACTTGAAAATAAGGTTAAGCCTGTCGCTTTCATCGAGCGCATGGATTTAGCCTATTCTTTAGCCGATGTGGTGGTTTCGCGTGCTGGTGCCATGTCAATTTCGGAACTCGCTTTGGTACGCAAACCTGTTATCTTCGTGCCGTTGCCGTCTGCTGCCGAAGACCATCAGACCAAGAACGCCCAACAACTGGCAAATGTCGGGGCAGCCATCATCGTGAATAATGAGAAGGTAAAAGAAGAACTTGTCCCCGCGTTGTTCAAGCTTTGTTCCGACAAGGGAAAGCAGGAGTCAATGAAGGTGAGCATCGCCCAATTTGCCCGTCCCAATGCCGCTGAAGACATTGTGGAACAGATTGTTAAGGTGATTTCATAGACTTTTGTTTCAAATCAATGAAGGGCAGTTGAAAACCGAGTGAAATGCCCATAAATTGTTGTAATCCAAAATCCTAACTCTTTGGAAACCAAATTGTTGGTTTTTAAAAAGTTTGTAATGCTTTCCAAAATTGCTTTTTTAGCCGAAATTTGCCATATTTTTGCACCGACAAATTTCAAAACCATAAAACTATGTTCAAGCAACAATCATTTTTCAGGAAAAAGACCTTGCGGAAATCGGTCTTCCCGATGGTCCTAGTGGCGATGTCGGTTCTTTTCACGGCTTGCCCGCGCAGCAAAACCACATACGTCGATTTGGGCAAAATACCCAATCAGTATTTGGCCACCGTGCCTTACCGCAACGGCGATGTGTTCCGAATGCAGCACGAGAGCGACCGTGTTGTCATTGACTTCACCGTGTCGCGCCACCGCCAAAAAGAAACGGGCTTCGACTACCTTTATGAAAAATATAAACCGTCGCCGAACTACGTCTATGAGTATGAGTCGGACATCACCAAATGCACGCCTAACTATCCGATTTTCGATGTGGAAATCAGCTTCTCAAACCAGTACATGGCCTATGAGGAAGAAGGAATGCAATCGTGGTCGAAAAGCGCCAATCTTTTTGCCGTTGGAAGCGCACGGATTCCTTTCATCGGCGAAGATTGCTCTGATTATGAAGTGATTGATTCCTTGGAAGTTAATAATCATTACTACTACGATGTTTTTAAGTTGAAGTCGGATCTTGTCAGTTACTACGAAGAAGAAGGCTCCATCCATGCCGAAACCTACTACTACAACTATGAAAAAGGCTTGCTCGGAGTCATCATGTCAAACGGAGAAAAATATTGGATTTATGAAGATTAAGTATTTGATTGTTATTGCATTGGCTGTATTAGCAACTTCGTGCAGAAAGCCTTACCATGAGTATCGGCTGAAGGACGAAACCAAATCGTGGTTCATCGACGATGACAAGTGCCATTTTGACCTTCGTGACGAGAATGGGATTACCCAGTCGTTCCAAATTTGGGGTGCAGATATCTATTTCATGGATGAGGACTGCCATTTTATGGGCGTTTTGGTTGAGGAATCGGAGCGCGAGACTGGTTATCAGACGGGTCACAGCTCGTTTTCCATCCCGTTTTCGATATGTGTCACGGCGGGCTGGGGCAACGAGGTTAATGTGGACGACAGGGTTTCCATCACGCTTTGCGAAGCCCATTATGATTTAAGTTTGAGCGGAACAGCGTTTGTGCCATTGTCGTGCAGCGATTGGGGAGGCAATGTAAATGACATGGCTTTCCAGGCCGAAGTGCTGGAAGCGTTTGCTGTTGAGGGTGTTTCGTATGCGGATGTGCTTCATATTCAATTGGTTGACATCGCCTATCCACAAAGTTCCAACTTCCCCACGGAAATCTACTACGCCAAGCATTACGGCCTGATTCAATGCACGCTTGACGACAAACTGACTTTGTGTCGCTTGCCGGATTGATAAATTGTCGTTTTTTTGCATTTTGGAACAAGTTTTTATGTAGCTTTGCAGCATGAAATCCTAAAAACCAACGAAATGAAAAACAAGAAACATTTTTTTAGAGGAATAACGCTACCTGTCATCTTTGGAGTCATGGTGGTGCTGTTTGCGTCTTGTAAGAAGCCTCTTCCAACTCCACTCATCTATCTTGGGGATATTCCCGATGAGTATCTGGCCACTGTGCCGTATCAGAATGGTGATGTCGTCAAGATGATGCATGAGAGTAGCAGGCTTGTCATCAATTACCGAGTGTCGCGAAGTAGATTCCATAATATGAGTGAACCTGTAGGGGAAGATTATGATTATCAGGTTGACTATACCCATCTTAAGCCAGACTATCCTACCTTTGAGATGGGCATTACGTTGACAGCCGAATATAAGAAGTATGAGCTTGAGGGCGAGGAGGCTCCAAAATTAGGCAATATTCTACTGAAAGAGAGTTCTACAGACGTTCCATTTATCAATACTGATGCTACAGGTTGCACCTTGCTGGACTCTCTCGAAGTCAATGGGCACGTGTATTATGATGTGTTCAAATTGGATTGCGAACCTTATGAATTTCCCCCAGACTATTCGGTTCCCACTCATTCAATTTATGCTGCTACCTGCTATTACAACTATGCGAAAGGCATTATTGGTGTAGAATTGTCTAACGGTGAAAAATATTGGCTCTATGAAGAATAAATATTTGATTATGATTGCTTTACTGGCTGTTTTGGCCTCTTGCAATAAAAAAGACGAACCAGAGATGACCAAGTACTATGTTGGCGATGAAGCGAAATCATGGTTGGTGGACGAGTGCAAAAAGGAATATTTCATGCTAGACGAAAATGGCATAGAGCAGGGAATATATGTATGTGAGCCAGAGGTTGAATACAGAAAAGACACGACGTTAGGGGTTTTGCGCGAGCGCATTGCTCAATATAGCTATCCTGATGTTGGTGATGGCTTTGGTGTTTACATTACAGCGGGTAAGGGCAACAAACCTAATATCGATGAAAGCTTTGCCATCATCTTCAATGGGTGCTATTTCAGCTTCGATGGAAATGGTTTTAGACCTGTCGCAAGTGAACCAAGGTCGGAAATCGAATATACCGCCGAGTTGTTGGATGCTTTCGAAGTGAATGGTGTTACCTATCACGATGTGCTTCATATTCAACAGGTTGAACATGAATCGATGGCAAGTCGTGGCCCTGTAGAGTTTTATTATGCCAAGCATTATGGTATGATACAATACACTATACCATACGGAATCACTTATTTCCGTTTGCCTGCGGAATAATAAGGCAAACAGTTTGTTGCAGATGTTGGAAATTTGCTTATCTTTGCCAATTCATATTTTTGGAAAGTTAAAACTATAAGCAAATGGATAACAGACTATTAGACAATAAACTGCCTTATTTGGTGGCCGACATGAACCTCGCGGCTTGGGGCAGGAAGGAAATTGAAGTATCGGAACACGAAATGCCCGGCCTGATGTCGCTGCGCAAGAAATACGGCGACACGAAGCCGCTGCAAGGCGCGAAGATTATGGGCTCGTTGCACATGACCATACAGACAGCATGCCTCATCGAGACGTTGGTGAAATTAGGTGCCACGGTGCGTTGGTGCAGCTGCAACATTTACTCGACGCAAGACCACGCTGCTGCG
>JAEEGJ010020053.1_pt1 | contig 14619 bp, 7 predicted proteins | sample 8958761 | NCBI WGS metagenome assembly JAEEGJ01 (sample SAMN16246546, study PRJNA631951) | gut metagenome | biome: gut microbiome; feature: rumen; material: RS-attached | host: Bos | place: Iran: Karaj | collected 2018-10 | reverse complement strand
CATAAAGCTCTGGCAGAATGCCATGATCTCTCTGTCTGACTTGCCCTTAGGATCGAAGTCCGAACCACCCTTGCCACCGCCGATAGGAAGGCCTGTAAGTGAATTCTTAAAGATCTGCTCGAAACCTAAGAACTTGATGATACCAAGATTTACTGAAGGATGAAGTCTTAAACCTCCCTTGTAAGGTCCGATAGCACTGTTGAACTGTACACGGTAACCTGTGTTAACCTGTACCTGTCCCTTATCATCTACCCACGGAACACGGAACTTGATCTGTCTCTCAGGATTAACGATTCTCTCTAAGAGAGCGTCACGTCTGAACTTCTCTTCATTCTTCTCTACTACAGGGCGAAGAGAGTTAAGAACTTCTTTTACTGCCTGATGGAACTCAGGCTCATTGGGATTCTGCTTAATAACCAGCTCGATCACTTCATCAACGTATGACATTTTTTCCTCCTTTTGCCTTATGGCTTGTTCAATAATATTTGATAAAAAAACAGAGTCTTCGGGCGTGTGCCCAAAGACCCCATTGCCTTTGCCAAAATGTATATTAGCGTATTTTTATACATTTGTCAACTGTTTTTTTACAATTTATTGTTACTTTTTCCCTCTTTTAAAAATTTCCTTATATCCGATCTTTTCTTCATATATGTTTTCTCTAATATAGCTGATACGACCTGTTTTATATAACCGTATGTATAGTTCGTCCGTTCTGCTATTTCCGGATTAGAGAGTCCGTCCGCCAGATATTTTGCTACGGTCAGTTCCAGTTCTGTCAGTACCTTTCCCAGTTCCTCCAGCGCTTCGGCACTGTAATTTGATGTTGTTACCGGCACCGTTATCCTGTTCTTGATCCTGGCTAAAAATACACTTTTTATAAACGGCTTTGTTATATAATCTGAAGCTCCGTACTCCCACCCTTTTATCTCAAAGTCCGGTGTATCCATACCCGTCAGGAAAATGATGGGCGTTTCTTTTGTCCGGTCAATCTCACGTACAGCCTTAAAAGTCTCGTACCCGTCCATCTCAGGCATATCCACATCGAGCAGTATCAGCTGAAACTCAATGCCCTTCTTTATAAATTCGACAGCCTGCTTTCCGGATTTCGCCAGTGTGACAGCATACCCTGCGTTTATCAGTATATCTTCTATAGTATTTAGCATGCTTATGTCGTCATCCACACACAATATTCTAATATCTGACATATTTTCTTTCCTCTTTTTTACTTCATCTTTTGATATCAACTGTATTTATTTTTTTATATTGCTTATAAGGTCTTCCGCCTTATCAAACTCAATATTTCTGATACTTTCCTTTATTTCTTCCATCTCTTTGCTGTTACCCTTCTGTCGGACAAGTTCATCCACATATTTGAGTGCCGGTGACTGGTTACCCATCCTTACAGCTTCGAGCAGCGCATCCCACAGTTCAGCCTCACTCATGGATTTGCCTGCATCATCCTTATCCTTGATTATATCGGGCTTTATCTTATTAAACTCTTTTAAGAATTCCTTTAGTCCATTCTCTACCCTGTTCCACTTCATGATAAACAGTGGCAGGGCCGATACGGCATATTCGCTGTCCTTGTCCTTTAACCTTTTTTCAAGACGTCTTGCCGAATAATACAGATCATCGCCACCTACATTTCCTGCATTTCCCTTTACGGAATGTACAAGTATCGTTGCATTTTCATAATCCCCGGCATCCATGTAGCTGTTCAGTGTTCTTATGTTTTGCTGAGTGCTGTTTACAAAATACTCACACACTCTTGCAAACTGCAATATATCGCCGCTCAGATGCTTGAGTGCCATCTCAAGTGAAACATCATATTTCCTTAACAATATCTCAAATGCTGCCCTTGTCTTCTGAGGTATCACGTTTTTTGTATCGTCGTTTACCACGGTTACAAGGCTTTCCGGCAGGAACTTCCTTATGGTATATTCAAGTACACGGCTTTCCACAGGCTTTAACAGATAATCATCAAAGCCTTTTTCATAAAAAAGCTTTTTGTTTTCCTGCGTTGCATCTGCTGTAAGGACTATGATCGGAGTATGCCGTTTTTTAGCTGCATCCATCTCCCTTAATGTAAGCATAGCCTCTATGCCGTCTATATTGGGCATCATGTAGTCCATCAGGACCAGATCATAATCCTTTTCCTCATACTTCTCATATGCTTCTACGGCTGATTCTGCAGTGTCAATAGGGATCATTGTTCTCTTCAGCAGTGATTTTACTACCAGAAGGTTCATATTGTTGTCATCGACTGCCAGTATCCTTGCTTCAGGTGCTATAAAGAAGGAATCACTTTCCGGCTGGGCCTCTGTCTCCTGCCCCGGCTTCAATTCTACATCCAGCCAGAACACACTGCCCATCTCCTGCTGGCTCTTAACCTTTATCTCCGATCCCATCAGGTTTGCCAGTTTATTTGATATGGCAAGCCCCAGACCTGTACCCTCTATTCCCCTGTTTCTTATCAGGTCCGCTCTTTCAAAATTCTCAAATATCTTCTTCTGATCAGCCTCGGATATTCCGTTTCCGGTGTCTGAAATCTCAAAATGTATATTATAGTTTTTGTTATCGGACGTTTTAACCTTTTCGTTTTCCATAACCGTAAAAACTATCGTTCCGCTGGACGTATATTTTACAGCATTTGTGAGCAGGTTTGATATGATCTGCGACAGTTTTCTCATATCACCGTTCACATTTTCAGGTATATTTCTGTCCACATCCATTACAAAGTCCAGCCCCTTCTTTTCGGCTTCCTTTCTAAAGAAGGCTCCCAGGCTCTGTACCATTTTCAGAATATTAAAGTCCTCTTCAAACAGGCTTTCCTTTCCCATATCTATCCTTGACAGATCCAGGAACTGATTTACCATGAAAAGAAGCTGTCTGCCGGCACTGTCTACATTCTGGGCATACTCGCTTATCTGTGTGTTTTCAGATTCACGGAGTATCATCTCATTCATGCCAAGGAGCATATTGATAGGGGTACGCACCTCATGACTTATATTTGCCAGCAGCACACTTTTCGCTTTACTGGTCTCTTCCGCTACATTTTGCTGCTTACGGTATTCCCTTAAATACATAAGGAATATCAAGCCTATACACAAAGATGAAAACAATATGCCCATCAACTGATCGGCAAATTGACTTTCAGCAGTGTCTAACCCGGTGATATATTCGGGATGCGTGTATCCGAAAATACAAACTCCCAAATAGTAAAGTATCTGAACCGTCTCCATTATATAAAGAAGAATTCCTTTATACATCAACAAGGTAAAAATGATACCAAATGCGAAAAAATATGGCATGGAACCATTCAATCCGCCCATCTCAAAAAACAGCCAGGTAAAAAGCCCCATAAAGATGCCTACGGATGTTATAAGATATCCTATAACATATTTCTTAGTGGTATGCACAAAACAGACAAGGCCCAAACTTGCCAGTGCTGCCAACAAATTTATGCCGGCTCCAACATAATCCGACAGGACCACCAGTGACTGTATGCAGCCTATAAGGCTGATCAGTATACCGGCCGTACCAAGCAGTTTGAACAATGTAATATCAAGTTCTTTTTCTTTTGTGTAAAAATCTATAATAAATTGTTTTATCTTAGCTACCATATTTATTATCTAAACCTATCCCTATATTTATAATCATATCAGCTTCATTATAACACTAAATCAAAAAAAAGAAAACTAACTAAAAGTTACTTTATTCTTGACAAAGATACCGAATTGAAGTAAAATACCAAAAGAAATGAGCAAAGGCGTTCACTTTAGTTAGGGCTAAAACTGGATGCCTTTCTTTATATAGTAATTAACGGCAGGCTTTGGTATGGGATTTCAACACATTGATAACGGAGGCGTAGTACATAACATGAAATACTCACCGGAAGAAATTTTAGAATATGTAAAAGACGAAGACGTGAAGTTTATCCGTCTTTCATTTTGTGATGCATTTGGGGTGCAGAAAAATATAGCTATAATGCCGAGCGAACTGGAGAGAGCCTTCAGTCAGGGTATAGTTATAGATGCTTCTTCCATCTCGGGTTTCGGAGATGAGATGAATTCAGACCTCTTCCTGCATCCTGATCCTGACACCCTTGCACTCCTCCCCTGGAGACCTGAGCATGGTGCTGTAGTCAGGATGTACTGCGGCATCACATATCCCGATGGTACTCCCATTGAGTGTGATACCAGGACTTTCTTAAAGAGGGCTGTCGAAACCGCCGTAAAGAAGGGTTACAGTTTCCAGTTCGGCTCAGAGCTTGAGTTTTATCTTTTTGAACTGGATGATAACGGCAATCCTACCGTCATCCCTCATGACCATGCAAGCTATATGGATATTGCTCCCAGTGACAGAGGAGAAAATGTCAGACGTGAGATATGCCTTACCCTGGAGCGTATGGGTATCCGCCCCGAGAGCTCACATCACGAGATGGGACCCGGACAGAACGAGATCAACTTCCGTTTCTCAGATGCATTGAGTGCAGCCGATAACGCCATGACTTTCCGTATGGTAGTTAAGACCATCGCTCAGCGTAACGGTCTTTATGCTGATTTCTCTCCTCTTCCCATAAAGGATGCTCCCGGAAACGGTTTCCATATCAGTGTTTCAGTTAATTCCGATGATAACTCCAAATCAGGCAATGACGGCCTGGCAAATATGAGATACATGCTGGCAGGTATCCTGGAAAAGATTGAGGATATGACACTCTTCCTTAATCCCCAGAAGGATTCCTATTTAAGACTTGGACATAACAAAGCTCCTAAGTATATTTCATGGTCACACGAAAACCGTTCACAGCTTATCCGTATCCCTGCTGCCCATGGTGAGTACCAGCGTGCACAGCTCCGTTCTCCCGACCCTACAGCCAATCCTTATCTGGCTTTCGGTCTGATGATATATGCAGGTCTGCACGGATTGGACAACAAGATACAGCTTCCGCCTCCCGCAGATATCAATCTGTTTAAGGCCGATAAGTTTACTTTATCCAAGTTCGGTCAGTTGCCGGATTCACTGGATGTCGCCAGACTTACCGCTAAGGATTCCAGTTTTATCAAGGAATATATACCTGCTGAGATACTTAATCTTTACTGCGAGCGATAAAAGCAATAAGCCTTCCCTCTAGGGGAAGCCATAATAAGAGAAAGGAGGGACCGAAATGAGCCAGGAAGACCGGGTATACAGTGTACTTGTGGTTTCATCATCCAGGAATTTTCAGGAAGTTATAGATGCACATTTTCCTGAGTCAATTTTTAATCCCCTCCATATCGTAACAAGTATCAGTGCTGCCAAACGTAAGGTGTCAGAGTACACATATGATCTGGTAATCGTCAACTCTCCTCTCCCTGATGATGTCGGTACACGTTTTGCCGTTGATACCGCACTCGACAGTGTGGTCCTTCTGCTGGTCAGCAACGATGTATACGAGGATGTGAACTACCGTGTTTCCGGACAGGGCGTTTTCGTACTCGGTAAGCCTTTTTCAAAAACTCTGTTTGCAACAGCTGTCAACTGGATGCGCAGCGCCAGATCGATAGTCCTTAAGTCACAGAAAAAGACACATACTATTGAGGAGAAAATGGAAGAAATCCGTATCGTAAACCGAGCTAAATGGCTCCTCATAAATGAACGCCAGATGGCCGAACCCGAGGCTCACCGCTACATTGAAAAGCAGGCCATGGACAGATGCATCGGCAAGGGCGAAGTTGCCCGCGAAATCATAGATATGTACAGTTAAAGGCCTGTTTAGATTATAAAAGTAAAACGGAATCCCATAAATATTGAGATTCCGTTTTTTATTTGTATTATATAATTTATATTACTTGATTATTGTGCATTTTCCGATATTACTATTACTCCGGCAAAATACAAAAAAGGAATCCCGCATCGCAGGATTCCTCAAACCGAACTTTTTTAGTTTCTTACACCGAATAACAGATCGCCGTAAGTAGGGAAAGGCCAGTAGCTTCTGTCTGTGATAGCCTCTGCCTCATCAGCTACAGCACGAAGCTTTGTCATAGCAGGGATTACACCGTCCCTGATCTTATATGACTCATCAGTGATGTTCTTTGCTTTAGCAAGACCTGCTACCTTTGTCTTTAAGGTCTCAGCATCAGCCAGGATCTTTTCTACTGAACTTGAAAGCTTCTTAATGAGATCTGTCTCATATCCGCAAACAAGTGACTTATCAATAGCCTTCTTATCAGCAACTGTCTTAGCCAGTTTTCCGATATAACTCTCAATAGCGGGAGCTATCTGAGTCTTAGCCATATCTACCATAGTATTTGCTTCAATGGTGATGGTCTTGCAGTAGTTCTCAAGCATGATCTCGCATCTGGACTCGATCTCTGCCTTTGAGAATACCTTATGGCCGGTCAGCATTGTAACATTCTTTTCTGAAAGGATGAGAGGCATACAATCAGGAGTAGTACGAAGGTTAAGCAGTCCTCTCTTCTCTGTAGCTTCCTTGATCCAAGCATCATCATATCCGTTTCCGTTAAAGATGATTCTCTTATGCTCTTTGATGGTCTTCTGGATGAGTTTATGAAGATCTGCCTCAAAGTTCTTGCTCTTCTCAAGCTGGTCAGCATAAATCTTAAGAGACTCAGCTACTGAGCTGTTCAGCATGATATTTGCACAAGCGATAGAGTTCGAAGAACCAAGCATTCTGAACTCGAATTTATTTCCGGTAAATGCGAAAGGTGATGTACGGTTACGGTCTGTAGTATCTCTGTTGAATCTGGGAAGTACATCAACACCGAGCTTCATCTGCTTCTTTTCAACACCTGTGTAAGGCTTATCCTTTTCAATAGCCTCAAGGATACCGTTCAGCTCTTCGCCCAGGAAAATAGAGATAACTGCGGGAGGTGCCTCGTTAGCTCCAAGTCTGTGATCGTTACCTGCTGTAGCAACTGAAAGTCTGAGCAGATCCTGATAATCATCAACCGCCTTGATAACTGCACAAAGGAATGTAAGGAACTGTGCATTCTCATAAGGTGTATCACCGGGTGAAAGAAGGTTAACACCGGTATCTGTACCGATTGACCAGTTGTTATGCTTACCGCTTCCGTTTACACCTGCGAAAGGCTTCTCATGAAGCAGACAAACAAGTCCGTGACGGGCAGCAACTTTCTGCATGATTTCCATGGTCAGCTGGTTCTGGTCAGTAGCGATATTTGTTGTTGAATAAATAGGTGCCAGCTCGTGCTGTGCGGGAGCAACCTCATTATGCTCTGTCTTTGCAAGTACACCGAGCTTCCAAAGTTCATCGTTAAGATCCTTCATGTACTCCTGAACCCTAGGCTGGATAGTACCGAAATAATGGTCATCCATTTCCTGTGTCTTAGGAGGCTTTGCACCGAAAAGTGTACGTCCTGTAAACTTCAGATCCTCACGCTTATTGTACATTTCCTTTGTTACAAGGAAATACTCCTGCTCAGGTCCGACTGATGTGGTAACACGCTTAACATCCTCATTGCCGAACAGTTTTAATATACGAAGTGCCTGCTTATTTAATGCTTCCATAGAACGAAGCAGAGGAGTTTTCTTATCAAGTGCCTCTCCGCCGTATGAACAGAAAGCAGTAGGTATGCAAAGTGTATTATCCTTTATAAATGCATATGATGTAGGATCCCATGCTGTATATCCTCTTGCTTCAAATGTAGCACGAAGTCCGCCGCTGGGGAATGATGATGCATCAGGCTCGCCCTTGATCAGCTCCTTGCCTGAGAACTCCATGATAACGCCGCCATCGGGTGAAGGCTCGATAAAGCTGTCATGCTTTTCAGCAGTAATACCTGTAAGAGGCTGGAACCAGTGAGTAAAATGAGTAGCACCCTTTTCTACTGCCCAGTCCTTCATAGCCTTAGCTACTGCCTCTGCTACGATGGGTTCAAGCTTCTTTCCCTCATCAATGGTACGTCTCAGAGACTTATAAACATCTGCGGGAAGTACTGACTTCATGACTCTGTCGTCAAACACGTTACATCCAAAATAATCAGATACAGTTTTCATAGCAAATCCTCTTTTCTTATATTTTTTGTTAACTTAAATTTCTATACTCTATCATTCTAAATGTAAAACCTTTATGAGATTTTCTCTTCTTTCAGAATGACATTTTCAAAAATAAAAACAGGCACTTGTATTGTATGAAAAAATCTATACATAACAAGACGCCCTTGCCTTAGAATTATATTAATTTAATAAAAAAATGAGGTCTCCAAGCGTATGCTCAAAGACCTCGTTGCCTCTATGTGTGTATAATAAACCTATTTGTTTTATTTGTCAACACTTTTTTTAATTTTTTTATTTACCACTGTCACCGTAGTTTGAAAGTACTCTTGCAGAAGGATCGTTAACGTTACAGCCTTCCCAGTTTTTATTCGGCATCCAGAAATCAACTACCATATCTGACTGGCCGGGATAGTATTTTTCAAATATCTGACGGTAAAGAAGTGATTCCTTTGTAAAAGGTGTTGCATGAGTATATTTCTTACACTCTGTTTCAAACTCCTCATCGGAAATCTTTTCAGCAGCATACTCCTTTAAATAATCAACCATCGAGTGACCTACCGCATCAGAGAATGCAGCCTTTTCACGCCACAGGATATCGTAAGGCAGATAATCACCGTTTTCGAATGCTTTTCTTAAGAGATATTTACCCTTGCCGTATTTGTTCATCTTCTTTTCAGGATCGATGGACATTACATATTTAACAAAATCAATATCACCGAAAGGTACACGGGCCTCAAGTGAATTTACGGAAATACATCTGTCTGCACGGAGAACATCGTACATATGCAGTTCTCTGATACGCTTTTCAGCTTCCTTCTGGAATTCCTCGGCACTGGGCGCAAAATCGGTATATTTATATCCGAACAATTCGTCCGAAATCTCGCCGGTAAGTAAAACTCTTACATCAGTAGTTTCATGTATAGCCTTACATACGAGATACATACCCATGCTGGCTCTGATAGTTGTTATATCATAAGTACCCAATATATAGATGACCTTTTCAAGAGAGCTGATAACCTCTTCAGGAGTCATAAATACTTCGGTATGGTCACTGCCGATATAATCAGCTACTTCCTTGGCATATTTTAAATCGATGGCATCCTCTCTCATACCGATTGCAAATGTGCGGATAGGCTTGTCTGACTTCTTGGCTGCGATAGCACACACAAGAGAAGAATCCAGACCTCCTGAAAGCAGGAAACCAACCTTTGCATCTGCCACAAGTCTCTTTTCAACACCGGATACAAGCTTCTCATGTATCTTTGAAAAGATGGTTGAAAGATCATCATGATTAAACTTGTCTACCTTTGAAATCTCATTGTAGCTGATGAATTTTCCCTGCTTATAATAATGTCCGGGAGGGAAGGGCATAACCTTTTTCACTATACCGATAAGGTTTTTAGCTTCACTTGCAAAAACTATAACACCATCATTATCATATCCGTAATAAAGAGGTCTGATGCCTATCGGATCGCGGGCTGCAATATACTCTCCAGTTTTTCCGTCATATATAACGCAGGCAAACTCAGCATCGAGCATCCTGAACATTTCAGTACCATATTCGAAATACAGGGGAAGGAGCACCTCACAGTCGCTTTCGCTCTTAAATGTATATCCCTTTTCAACCAATGTGTCACGGAGTTGTTTAAAATCATAAATCTCACCGTTACATACACAGTAACTGCCTCTTGCTTCAAACGGCTGCATTCCTTCATCATGGAGACCCATTATGGCCAAACGATGGAAGCCCATGATACCATTCTTTGTATTTATAATACGTGAGTCATCGGGACCACGGGATACGGTCTTTTCAAACCCTTCTTTAAATTTGGTTAAATCTGCGCTTTCATCGCAGTATGTCATAATCGAGCACATATCGTGTTCCTCCTTATTTTCCACCGATAAAATCTGTGAATGCATTAATCTGAGCTTCTTCCCTGCTCAAACCCTTTAATATATTCTCATCGATCAGGCTCATGATCTTCTGATAATCAACAGGGATTATCTTCTTGAAGCTGCCGATATATGAATCAAAATTGTCAAGTATTTCTTTAGCCTTTTTAGATCCTGTAGCAGCAACATGCTTCTCTATGATGCCCTTTAACTTTTCGAAATCTTCCTTGCTTTCTACAGCCTTCATGCTGACTAACTGCTTATTTAAGTTCCTGTACAGCTTATTGCCTTCGTCAAGCACGTAAGCTATACCGCCGCTCATACCTGCCGCAAAGTTCTTACCGGTAGGTCCGAGGATTACTGCGACACCGCCTGTCATATATTCACAGCCATGCTCACCGACACCTTCAACAACTGCGGTAGCACCGGAATTTCTTACACAGAAACGTTCACCTGCCATACCTGCGATATAGCATTCACCGGATGTAGCACCATACAGAGCAACATTACCTGCTATAACATTGGTACTGGGATCATACTTAGCATTTTCGGGAGCCTTAACTATTATCTTACCGCCGGATAAGCCCTTGCCAAGATAGTCGTTTGCATCACCGGAGATCTTTAATGTCAGGCCCTTAGGGATAAATGCACCGAAGCTCTGTCCGCCTGCACCTGTACAATTTACAGTGATCGTATCATCTGCAAGTCCGTTAGGATTATTTCTCGTGATCTCTGCACCGAGCAGAGTACCGAATGTTCTGTCGGTATTTCCGATATTGATCGAAATCTCACAAGCCTTTTTATCCTTAACTGCTTTTAATATCTTTTTATCTGAAAGCAGTACACTCTCATCCTTGGTCTCGCCAAGCTTAAAGTCATAGAGATACTTGGGACTGAATACCTGAGCATCACGGTCAACCTTTGACATATCATAAAGGATTCTGTCGAGGTTCATCTCATTTAATTTGCTTTCTGCAGCAGAAGCACCCTCTGTAAACTCTCTCTTCTTTAACAGATCGGTTCTGCCTACCAGCTCGTCAATACTTCTGACACCGAGCTTTGCCATATATTCCCTGAGTTCTCTTGCGATAAAACGCATAAAGTTTTCTACGTATTCGGGCTTTCCTGCAAAACGCTTACGTAACTCGGGATTCTGTGTAGCGATACCCATAGGACATGTATCCTGATGGCAAACCCTCATCATTACACAGCCTAATGTAACAAGAGGAGCAGTTGCAAATCCGAATTCCTCAGCACCGAGGATCGCAGCTATAGCCACATCACGGCCGCTCATAAGTTTGCCGTCTGTCTCGATCCTTACTTTATTTCTGAGGCCGTTTGCAACAAGTGTCTGATGGGTCTCAGCCAGACCGAGCTCCCAAGGAAGTCCCGCATTATGTATCGAGCTAAGAGGAGCCGCACCTGTACCACCGTCATAGCCTGAGATAAGGATTACGGAAGCACCTGCCTTTGCAACACCGCTTGCGATAGTTCCTACACCTGCTTCAGATACAAGCTTTACAGAAATCCTTGCTTTTTTATTTGCATTCTTTAAATCATATATAAGCTCTGCCAAGTCCTCGATCGAATAAATATCATGATGAGGGGGAGGAGAAATAAGGCTTACACCGGGTGTTGAATGCCTGGTCTTTGCTATCCAGGGATATACCTTCCTTGCCGGAAGATGTCCGCCCTCACCGGGCTTTGCTCCCTGCGCCATCTTGATCTGTATCTCACGTGCTGAACAAAGATATCTGCTCGTCACACCGAAACGTCCCGAAGCAACCTGCTTTATGGCCGAGCTGCGGTCATCGTCCGTTCCTGCGGACTTTATCCTCTCATCGGACTCACCGCCTTCACCGGAATTTGATTTTCCGCCCAGATGGTTCATTGCAACAGCCAGTGCTTCATGAGCCTCCTGTGAGATGGAACCGTATGACATGGCACCTGTCTTGAATCTTTTTACTATCTCGTGCTCATCCTCGACTTTGTTTATATCTATACCCTGCTCCGGATAGTTAAAATCCATGAGGCTTCTTAAATAGCCTGTTTCCTCACGGTCGACCATGGCGGTGTACTGCTTGAACTCTTCGTAGCTGCCGTCCCTTGTTGCTTTCTGCAGCATATGGATGGTGGCGGGATTATATCTGTGGCTCTCACCCTGACTCCTTGATTTATGCTTTCCGAGTGACTGGATGCTAAGATCAGTGTTAAGTCCCAGGGGATCAAAAGCTCTGCTGTGCTTGATATCCGTATCCTCTGCTATATCCTCCAGCGTTATTCCGTCTATGGGACTTACGACTCCGGGGAAGTACCTGTCTATGACATCTTTTGAAATACCAAGTGCCTCGAATATCTTTGAGCCCTGATATGACTGGATGGTGGAAATTCCCATCTTTGATGCGATCTTGACGATTCCCTGAAGTATGGCGTTATCGTAATCGTACACGGCTGCGTAATAGTCTTTGTCAAGGATTCCCTGATCGCACAGTTCCTCGATGGATGCATGTGCAAGATAGGGATTGACTGCAGATGCACCGAATCCCAGAAGCGTTGCAAAATGATGCACAACTCTTGGTTCACCGGATTCAAGGATAAGTGACATTGCAGTACATTTCTTTGTCTGAACAAGGTGCTTATGAACGGCGGCGACTGCAAGAAGCGAAGGCATCGCTACCCTGTTTTCATCAACTCCTCTGTCTGAAAGGATAAGGATATTAGCCCCTTCGTTATATGCTCTGTCAACTTCAACAAAGAGGTGATCCAGGACTCTGTCTATCGGAGTGCTCTTGTAATAAAGAATGGATACTTTTGAAACTTTAAATCCGGGCTTTTGCATCTTGGAAATCTTAAGGAGATCAAGATCCGAAAGAATGGGATTTTCTATCTTAAGAACATGGCAGTTCTCGGGTTTTTCATCCAGCAGGTTACCGTTTTTGCCAACATAAACGGCTGATGATGTAACGATCTTTTCCCTGATCGCATCTATAGGAGGATTGGTGACCTGCGCGAATAACTGTTTGAAGTAATCAAAGAGCGGCGGCTGTTTTTTTGAAAGCACAGCAAGAGGAGTATCGACACCCATTGCACCTATCATCTCGGTGCCGTTAAGAGCCATACTCTGTATCTCTTCCATATATTCTTCGTATGCATAGCCGAATGAACGAAGCAGTCTAAGGAACTGTTCGTGATCATATGAAGGTGTTTTGCTGTTGGGTATCTTTATCTCTTTTAAGGTAAGGAGGTTTGAATCAAGCCACTCACCGTAGGGCTTGTCGCACGCATATCTTTCCTTAAGATCTTCGTCCGATATTATCTTTCCTGCTTTGGTATCGACCAGAAGCACCTTGCCGGGATGAAGTCTTTCCTTGCGCAGGATATGTGATTCATCTATATCAAGTACTCCGACCTCTGAAGAAAGGATCAGCCTGTCATCATCGGTAACGCAGTATCTTGAAGGGCGCAGACCGTTACGGTCAAGGATCGCGCCCATGACATCACCGTCTGAAAACAGGATCGAAGCGGGTCCGTCCCAGGGTTCCATCATTGTTGCATAATACTGGTAGAAATCACATACTTCCTGTGAGATCGTATCGTTATGTACCCAGGGCTCCGGTATAAGTACCATTGCGGCAAGCGGAAGTTCCATTCCGGACATCATCAGGAATTCAAGGGTATTGTCAAGCATCGCTGAATCCGATCCTGAACTTGAGATAACAGGCAACACCTTGGTCATATCCTCTGATGAAAACGCATCGGTATGCATGGTCTCTTCACGGGCCAGCATCTTGTCCACATTTCCCTTTATGGTGTTTATCTCGCCGTTATGCACAAGCATCCTGTAGGGATGAGCCCTGTACCAGCTGGGATTGGTGTTGGTGGAAAATCTTGAATGTACAAGGGCTATGGCGGATTCATACATCTCATCCTGAAGATCCGTGAAGAAGGTGCGTAGCTGTCCCACAAGGAACATTCCCTTATAAACTATGGTGCGGCACGACAAAGAGACGACGTATGTGTTATCGTTGCTTTGTTCGAACACACGTCGTATCACATATAGTTTACGGTCAAATTCGAGATCGGACTCCGTTTGTTCAGGGCGTTTTATAAAGCCCTGCCATATCTCGGGACAGCTCTTTAAGGCCTTGTCTCCCAGCACTTCCGGGGCATCCGGCACTTTACGCCATCCGAGGAATTCAAGTCCTTCCTTTTCCACAATGACCTCAAACATCTTTTTTGCCTGTCTGAGGGAAAGTTCTTCACGGGGGAAGAAAAACATCCCGACACCGTATTCACGCTCTTTCGGTAATCTGATGCCTTCTTTCTTCAGTTCATGCGAAAAGAATTTATGGGGTATCTGGGTCAGTATCCCGACACCGTCTCCCGTTTTACCTTCGGCATCTTTTCCCGCACGGTGTTCAAGGTTTTCAACGATACACAGAGCATCCGTTACAACGCCGTGGCTCTTTTTGCCTTTAATGTCCACTACGGCTCCGATACCGCAGTTATCATGTTCAAAAGAAGGATCATAAAGATCTTTACGTTTCCGCTCCATAATAGACTCCTTACTGTCCGCTGGCACCGTAGTTCTTTAAAACTCTTGCAGACGGATCATCCACGTTACAGCCTTCCCACTCTTTGTTCGGCATCCAGAAATCCTTTATCATCTTTGCCTGTCCGGGATAATATTCTTCAAACAGATCA
>JAEEGJ010020049.1_pt1 | contig 14620 bp, 13 predicted proteins | sample 8958761 | NCBI WGS metagenome assembly JAEEGJ01 (sample SAMN16246546, study PRJNA631951) | gut metagenome | biome: gut microbiome; feature: rumen; material: RS-attached | host: Bos | place: Iran: Karaj | collected 2018-10 | reverse complement strand
GTTGCTTTGAAGTACGTTTTTAACGGAGAAAAACTAAAGAAATATCTGAAACCGGCTATGGCGGGACTCAAATCGCTTCCTCGCGAAGAAGCGGAAGACTTTCTTACTCAAACTTTTATATATTTGAGACACTGGTTTAAAGGCGAAGCCAAGGAGCAGTTCAAAATGGATTTCAAGAAATGCAGCGAAGTTTATGGATACAAGTCCATTGCCGAAGTCGAAGAAGAAGAACTTGAAGCCAAGATAAAAGATACCAAGCTCGAAATGGTCGATGCCATGCTCGCCAACAATAAATTGACAGACGAAGAAATCGCCATTATTTCAGGCTTCTCGTTAGACGAAATCCAAAAACGTAGAGCACAACATTAAACAATCTATTTGAATCATCCACGGTGTTAGAGCCGTGGATTTTTTCAACTTTTTTAGCCTGTTCCATTCCGCCAAACTCAAACCATTTTGTCAAAAAATCAAGTAATTTGACAAATCAGAAATTAGACAAAAGCAAACAAAGCTCGCTAAATTTACGAAAAATCGGTTAAAATGCACTATTTTTGACAAATAGTTAAATTGACTATTATAAAACAATATCAGTCTCTAAAGTTGTCAAATTTGACCACTTTATAATTAATATTTTTGCCTAAAAATCAAAATTTTTGGCAGAAATATTATAACAAATGCTCTGTGTAAAATCACAGGTTTAAAACAGCACTCCATCTATAGTTGACAAAATGAACGATTTTGCAAGCGGTTGGTTGTAGAAGGGGATAATTATGAATCGCAACGAATCGTCATCACTCAAAACCCGTACGCAATCGGCATTACCTTTATGACAAGCGTTAAAGAGCCTACTTGACAAGGATTTCATCAAAGATGTATCTTTAACAGGGTACACCGATGAAATTCTTTTGAATGAGGTTGACGGTATGACAGACTTGCTTTACGAGAGACAAGGGGCTTATGCTCAGGGAAAAGACGACGCCCATAAAGAAGATGCTCAACTAATGGTTGATGCCGGAATATTGACCCCAAAGAAAGCTGCTGAATTTTTTAAGGTTCCAAAAAGGGAAATCTTACCAAGAAATCGGTGACTGAAGGAGCAGCTCAAAATGGATTTCAAGAAATGCAGCGAAGTTTATGGCTATAAGTCTATCGCCGAAGTTGAAGAAGAAGAACTCGCGGAAAAGATTGCTCATCACGATGAAAGCATTGCAAAGACTATGTTTAAAGCCGGGAAAATCACCCAAGATGATGCTATTTCTTATTTCAATATTCCTGAAGAAGTCGCTCATTCCTGGAAACGTTGACTGATTACCATTTTTTGCGAAGCCAAGGAGCAGTTCAAAATGGATTACAAGAAGTGCAGCGAAGTTTATGGATACAAGTCCATTGCCGAAGTCGAAGAAGAAGAACTTGAAACCAAGATTAAAGATACCAAGCTCGAAATGGTCGACGCCATGATCGCCAACGACATCCCCATTGAAAAAATCGCTGTTATTTCAGGCTTCCCGTTAGACGAAATCCAAAAACGTAGAGCACAACACTAAACAATCTATTTGAATAGTCCACGGTGTCAAATCCGTGGATTTTTTGCATTTTTAAGAATCTATTTTTGCACGCACTGTTTTTTACTGTGACATTTTGCTGTGACATTTCGTCTGCAATGTCACAGTAAATTCAAAAAATCGCATGACATCCCCATTTCTTCAATGAATATGTCCTATTCGCCTCGTTAGGGACGATTTTATCGATTTCAACACGGGTCACAGTCTAATTTTTCGGGACATTTATAAGGACATTTATAAGGACATTTATAAGGACATTTTTCACCGTCTTTTTATTGCCACTTTCGGGATTTATCACCGATTTTTGAATTTTGTCGGCGATAAAAGTTGACTTTTGAATCAGTCAACTAAATCATTTATATTAAAGACAAATCCCTCGCAAAACGGGTCACCATCTCTAGTAACATAAAATTTTTCGCACGGGATATCAGTCTTATACGACCACGGAATACAATCGCCGCAATCATTCACAGCATCACAACTATACCACAAAGCCGAAATATTATTGCATTTGCCAACACCATCAGCCAATTTCCAACAGCCTTTATTCTTTTCCAAGTGAAAATCACCACCTTGAAAACAACCGCCAGACGCACGAATAGCCCCATCCAATTCAATTACATCATCGGAATAACCATAAACTATCACCAAGCCGTTCCTTTTCGCACATTCCACCTCGATTTCATACAGCCCATCAGAAAAATCGCGAAGACTTAGAATTTTAGCAAACTGTTTTGCGGATAGAGTCTTTGTCCTCATAAATAAAACGTACTGCACCACTCGCTTTTGCTTTTTTCCGAAACGAGCCAAAGCCTTTTCTGCAATTATATTCGGATCATCACAAACGCTTGCAACACCATCAACGAAAAGGCAAACATCATGAATTATTTCATTCGCCATCAAACGCTCCTTTTTGTAGTTTCACCCATAAAACTACATTCGCTGGAAGACAGCCGTCAAGAGGGAGAACTGTTAGAGAATTAACATTGTTCTCTATTGACTCTATCAAAATCTGGCAATTATATTCCGCCCCTTGCCCAGCCAAAACCTTGCACAGCCATATCAATAAAATGGTTCAGCAGCAGGTTACTCTTGGCATTAAATAGGTCGATATCGTAGCAGTCTGGCAAATGCGGCGGGTCTATAGAATCAAGAACATCATCAAAGACTTTCTTGACTTTTGCCCGTGTCTGTTCGTCCTTGAACCAATCCACCACAAGAATTTTTTGACGATTGTCATGCAATTTGTGGAACAAAGCCTTAGAAGTTAGCAGAACTTCTTGCTCTTGAGCTTTCGTCAGCTTTTTTCCCATCACGAGAAGGTCGAATATTTCGAGTTCTTCGTCACTCAGGCCCATTGTCGCCGAGCGAGAATCTTCCTTTTTCAATTCTTCAACGAGTTTTACCAGCTGCTCGTAGTAATCTTCATTCTCGGTGCCGCCTGCATTGTAGCGGTTAATAATGTTGCGAAAACGTTCCGAGAACTTGATGCGTGTGACGTTGCGGTTTATCATTTGCCGTAAGGCCTTCTCGATAAACTCTTTCAAGTCATTTATTTCGATAGCCTTATATTTCGCTTGCTTGATTTCCTTACGCAATCCTTCAGCATCAATTTTAGAGAGGTCTATCAGTTTGGAGCCGCGCATATACGACCCGGCTGCCGACACGTCACGAATTTCGGTTGCGTCATCAACCTTCACGCTTTCCGAGGAAACGCTACTATCCAGTAGGTCGCCCATGCGTTTACGAGCCTTGTTGATTTTTTCATCGTCAATAAGCCTGAAGAATAATCCGTGCAAATAAATAAGCGGGCTAAACTTCGGGTTGCTCCAGTCGCGTTCAAAAATTTCCGGCTTGGAAGCCTCATAAAGGTTCATCAAGGTATTCAGAATGACCTTGAACTTATTGACATCTTCGTCAACAGAAATGATAGTATCGTAAGCGTTGCGGAATTCATCCAGCTTATCGAATGTGGACGCTCCGTCCAGAATTTTCTCGATATTGATATTCCGTTCCAACAAGAATTTATCGGCTTCGTCAATGCAAGCGTCAATATAGCCGATCAATTCGTCAATGTCCTTGGCCGGGAATTCAGTGCCGTCATCGCCAATGGCGTATGCGGCCAACGCCTGCTTCATGAACTTAAATACGTTTACGTAATCGACGATGATACCGCACGGTTTTCCCGGATACACGCGGTTCGCTCTGGCGATGGCCTGCATCAGCGTGTGATTCTTCATCGGCTTGTCAAGGTAAAGCGTAGAAAGGTTCGGAACGTCGAAACCCGTTAGCCACATGGCGCACACAAACACAAGTTGCAAGTTATCTTCGGGATCCTTGTAGCGGTCCTCGATATCTTTGCCCTCAGGCGTAATCTCGTTCATTTTCTTGCGATGAGCCGTGATGTCGAGCCCCTGCGCATTGAACTTTTCGTTTTCATCCACTTCTTCCGAGACAATGACCGCCATCTCTACTTTATCCATGTAGTTCAATATGGCGGTCAGGCGGTTGTAATCCTCACTATCCTTGACAACGTTATTCCGTTCGATGGTCAGCGCGGTCTTTTCTTTTTTCCAGTAATGCTGAACCTTATCAAACATCTTTACTGCGGTGAACTTGTCCACCGAAACGACCATTCCCTTGCCGAGGAACCCGCGACGCGGAAAGTGGTGGGCAATGTCACGGGCGATTTTATCCAAGCGGTCTTCGCGCTTGATGACCTCCAGAATGCGGGAACTGGAATTTTCAAGCAGCCTAGCTTCGGCATCGTTCAGATTTTCATCTTCGATAATCGTTACGACATCATCGTCGAGGAAATTATTTTGCAAGCCCACTTCAGGAACTCGGCGGCTGTAGAACAGAGGCACTGTCGAGCCGTCTTCCACAGACTGCGCGAAATTATATTCAGAAACATAGTCGCCAAACCATTGATTGGTCAGACGCTTACTCCCTAATAGCGGAGTGCCGGTAAACGCAACGAAGTTCGCATTCGGCAATGCCGTGCGCATGTTTTCGGCAAAAGTCTTGTATTGCGTGCGGTGCGCTTCATCTACCAGCACGAAAATATCATCACGGGTAGAAAGGACAGGGTATTTTTTACCCTTGTCGTAACCGAACTTGTGAATCAGCGTAAATATGAAAGGCTTGTTCCCTTGCAAGTATTCGCGAAGCTGTTCGCCGTTCTTGGGCTGGCATTCATCTTGCGGTCCGATGATTTCTGTCCGCAAGAAATTCTTGTATATCTGCGTATCAAGGTCTTCGCGGTCGGTGATAATAAGGAACGTGAAGTTACCGCTGAACTTGCGCTTGACCTTACGGGCAAACATCGCCATCGAGTAGCTTTTGCCGCTCCCTTGCGTATGCCAGAACACGCCCAGCTTGCCATCCAGTTCCTTGCGGTTCTCTACGGCGCGACACAAGTTGTTGACGCCCATGAACTGGTGGTTCTTGGCGATAATCTTTATAGAACCATTCTGGAACAGGATGAAGTTTTCGATGTAGTCAATAAGGGTCGCCTTGTCGAGCAAACTCCTGACCATATACTGCGCACTTACGCCTTCGCCACGAATATACTTGCGGTCAATCTTGTCATCTTCGCTTTTCTTGAGCCATTCGAAGAAGTAATCGTAGCTCGCGTTGAACGCACCCAGCTTGGTTTCAAAGCCGTTCGAAAGAACGCACACCTGGTTCAGGGCGAACAGATTCGGGATTTCTTTCCGGTAATCCTGGAGGTTCTTGTTGTAGGCTTCTTCAATCTTGACGGTGCTGTTCTTGAGTTCGATAAAGACTAACGGCAATCCGTTGACAAACACCAGAACATCAGGGCGACGAAAATGATAGTGCCCTTGAATCCACATCTGCGAAACAGCAGTGAATGTATTGTTCTCGGGGTTGGCAAAATCGATAAGCGACACGTCGCCAAAATCCGGCTTGCCGTCCTTGACAAACGGGACGCGCACACCGTCGCGGATTTTCTTGTAAAGCGTGTAGTTGGTCGCCGTCATGTCGGTGCCGGAATAGTCGCGGACCAAATCTTGCGCAATCTCGTCTAGCTTGTTTGCGGGAATTTCGGGATTGAGCCTCGCGAGCGACTCGCGCAAAATATCAGGCAAAACGCACTGCTTTTTGCTAGAACGCCCCGTGCCATCGGGCAACACATCCATCTTTTCCGGAGACGGGTCACAACGGACCACATCGTAACCGAACTCCGGCGATTCCAGCATCTGGAGAATCGCCTGCTCGATATCGTCTTCGGAAATAAAGGACTTCATGCCATAAAATTAACTCTTTAGCAATTCAAAAGCACGAAACCAGTAATAAAAAGCCTCGGGATTTGACTTTTTTAGCTTATTTAGCTTGGTCCATACCGCCAAATCCGAACCTACAGAAGCCTCGATTTTTACCTCTACAAGATTTTTCGCATTGGCAGAGGTGTATTTTTCAGGAATAAACATTCCTTTCAATAAGCACGCCGACAGATACGCAATCTTAGACGAATCAACAACCGCATTCCTTAACAAATAACGCTCCCCCAAAACAAAGCTCTGCAACTTTGGAATCCCATGACACAATAACGAAAAACGTTCTTTATCAAAATATCCATTTGTTCCTATGCACAAAGCCGTATTTATTGAATCCATCAGAACGTCCTCAACGCCAATTTTCAAGTTGCGATAATCCAACTCAACAGAAGCATTTTTCCTATAGACCTCAAAAACATTTTCAAAATTATCTAGAGAATCAAACAAGCTAGCCACATCAAACAATTGCTTCATAATTTCCAAAGAACAGTCCCTATCGTTTCCAGCCTTGTCCTTTTTGAAATAGGGGATCCCGGTTGTATTCGGAGCAAACGCGGCAAGTTTATCGCCAAGAATATCGGATTTTGAGGGAACATTGACCCAAACGTTTTTACCTTCGGTTTTCAAAAAAGGACTCTGTACAGCCTTATTCTCAACTTGTTTATAAGGAGAATCTTCCAAAAGAACATCGAGCAACACATAATCGCTCCGACTCCCATTATAAGCGACTTGGTAATTATACTTTGCATGCATTTTAGGAACATTGAATCTCGATTTTCTATTAACAAGCTCCGGCTTTTCAAACCCGTAATCCCGGGCATACACGTCTATAAACCTTTCAACATCTGTACCCGGAGCACAAATAATATCAATATCAACCGACAGACGCTTCTCAGTATTGAAATGCAGCATCAAACACGAACCGCCCTTGAAAACAAACGGACAACCGCTACGAGCCAGAGCCTCAAGTAAAGAAAACGCACGGATAGTCTTTTCAAGTAACGCTACATCAGAAATCCGATACTTCTTTGATACAAACGCTATCCAATCCCTCGTCCTACTTTCTGGAGAAATCATTTACGCACCTCTTTTTACAATCATATGATATATACATAATGATTTCTCCCAGCGCAATAGGTGCAACTGTTAGCCACAAAGGGTGGGATTAAGCGATGTCTGCAAGCAAAGACTCAACCTCTTTCAGCTTATTTCTTCTGCCTGCGTAACGTTTTAAAGCCTTCACATTTATATCGTATAAATCAAAAGCTTTCTGATACACATAAACAGTTTCCATACCGCGAAGAAAGTAGAATTCATTATCGCAGAGAATATCAACGAGAATTTTTTCGAGCCTCGGTGCATCGAGCTTATCCGTTTTATTTAAAGGACTCTGGCTGACTAAATTTTTAACGACAATAATTTTTTTTGACGAGGAAAAATATTCCATTGTCTCTAGCGACGGATTCTTTAGGACAATCCTTTTGTCAGGTTCATTAAGCCGATCTGCAACAGCATCGACCACATCCTTTTCGGCTTCAATAATTACAAAATCGACCGTCGGAACATGCTGTGTAAAATACGCAAGTTCCTTTACATTCCAAGCACACAATTGAGCAAAAGGAAAGCTCTGCTTTAAAAACGAATACAGTTTTTTTTCCGCAAGAGAGGATTCTGTTCGAAAAACATTCTTTTGTGATTCGGCAATTTCGTACACATCATCAGCCACCTTTACCAATTGCTTTTTAGCAACCATTTTCTGGACGGCGTTATGTACCAACATCAGCGAGTACGTGACTTTTGAATTGAACAAAGAAACAAGAAGTTCCTCTAAACGGAATTTCCTATTGTTTTTCAGCGCAAAATCCTTAATGTCCAAGTCAACATTCATAATCGATATAAATATAGCTCGTATTTGTCAAAAAATCAAGTAATTTGACATTTTAAACATATTTTTATACATTTAAAATTGCTTATTTTTGCAAATATATGGTCATTTCCAATTAAAAAGTGACAAAAATGCAAAACACTACTATGAAAATAATTTTTGTCAAAAATTTGTTAAATTTGACAAAGACAACAAAAAAAACACAAAAATCATCCTAAAATTGAGGCGATTTGGGCAATTATCCCTGCGGCAACCACGTTCCCGGCGATGTTTTGGCAAATTCCGTCGATCTTTTGCAAGACCTTTCGTATACCAGATTCGTCTTTTTGTGCAATCATATCCTTAATTTCGGAAATATCGGAACTTAACCCATTCTCTTGAACTTCCGGCAAATGAAGAGCTTTGATATTCTGTGAAATTTGGTCTATTAAATCGGAAATCTTCTCGAGATCTATTATTTGGGTTGTTTGAATGGAGGTATTCTCCATATTTCCAAAATTATTTAAGTTGGTTCCACCATTATTATAAATGATTGTATTGCCACCTTTGTCTTTATCATCCGATACTGAAAAAGTTCCGTTTTTAATGTTCGTTATTTTCCAGTCATTAATTTTTATTCTCACTTCACATTCTATTTTTTGAAGAAAGTGCAGTTCAATAATGGTCCTGTTTTTATATCCAAAAAATTTGTCATCATCCCAAGGAGCGGACACATAATTTTTTCCACTCTCTACTACAGTGCAAATGTATTTAATCGGATTTCTACACGAAATCATTTGATAATTATTGACACCATATTTGGGAGCGTCTTTGTCGGCCTCTTTGATTAGAGGGCCATCGTACCAAATCTGTCTAATAGATCCTATTTGTCGATAATTTGGGACCTTGTCCTTCTCCACATAACCATTCAGTTCTTTTTCGCAAAACTTGGCAAATTTTTTATCGCCAATAACACAGGCAATTGTTCTAGCCTGTTCTAACAAATCGACAACGGAAATTGTCGGCTTAGAACTATCGTCAATAAATTTTTCAATTATATTCATACATTTTTATCTACTTAACGTATAAAAATTACAAAAAAGATGTTTGTGATTGCAAATTAATCTTTCTAGCCTTTGTTTTATAATCAATCTTTTGCCCACATAAGGAGAAAGACTCTACTCGATTTGATATTGCATCCTTAGACTCTCGAATTTCCATCCATAGCCGACCGAGGGCATTCACGCCTTTATATACGCCAACGGCCTTTTTTATGGCTCCCCAATAATCATCTTTAAACGATAGCTCAACAATAGCTTTTCCCTGTGTCTTTTCAAATAAATCGTCAAAATACTCTTTATACGCCATATACTTCATGAACAGGCAATAGCGCATAACCTTATTTCTCTCCGCATGCATTTCATCAACATGCTGACAAGCATTTTTCTTAGCTTCTAAAGCATTAGGTGCATTAAGAATCAAATTTTGGGTACTTTCGTCATTTTGGAATTTAAGAGCCTGATAAAGATATTCAGAGGATTTAATTAGAATATCATTCAACATAAAAGGGAACTTCATTCCCATATTAGAAAATGCTCCCCATTGATCAGAAGCTCTTACAAAGCTGCAAATTTGAGCCACTTTATAAACTCTATAATTAGGCGTTTTTTCCATTATTGATTATACCCTTTTCGGAGCATCAGAGGATACCATAACGCATGGGAATCATAATAATCTCCCCACCAAATCACAATTGGCGTTGTATTTGGGCAATTACGATATGAAAAAACAGAACCACCAAAGCCCCACGAATCCTTAAAAGGCGATATTCCCAAGGGCTTAAAATTCTTTCTATCCGCAAGCGATACTAAAACTATTGCACCTTTTATAAAAAAAGACTCCTCGCACAATTTTCTCGCTAAAGGATCTGAAAAAACATCATACGATTCGTCAACATCACGCAGTCCCTCTTTCCGACAATTAAAAACATTAAAAGCCCTCTGAAACTCACGATTACCCAAGCTATCAACATGAGGCCAAAATACTTGTGAGTTATTTTTATATGCGACACGATTTTCTAGCATAATACAATGCCATGTATTTATGTTGACTGAAGTTCCCAAGCCTTTGTTTCTGAAGTAGTAGTCATTATAGGAATGAGAGATTATAGGAAGTACATCTATTTTTTTATCTTTATACGGCTTAAGATCTTGAGTAATTCTTCCAAAAGTAAAAGCCATATCATCAATATACAATAAATTTTCAGCATCATTTTCATTCTCACAAAAGGATATATTCTGTTCTTTTAAAGTTTCTTTCAGAATCTTAACCATTTCCGTTTGGCTTTCACCTTGTAGCTGACAATCTAATATAAATGTTTCAGACCAATATTTTGCAGGATTGTTCCGTGTCAAATTTTTATCAAAAATTCTATTAATACACATTTTTTTGAAACCATCTCTAGTAATAAACGATTTCTCAAACAAAGCATCCATAACTGCAATAATTGACTCTTTATATTTATCATCAAACTGATCCAACCACCGATTCACATGAGATTTTGCAGAATCATAATTCGTTACAAATGATGGTTTATTTTCGTATTGTAAAACAGCTTGAATAATATTATCCATAGTGCAACCCTTTCTTTAAAACTTGATTAATTTTCAACTAAATTTTCTTTAGATGTTGCATGATAATTAATATCGGTCAATTCAGAATGCAGTACAGAGTCATTCAACATTTTTAAAAGCTCTGTTACTGTTTTTTTAGTGGTTACAAGTATCTTACCCGTAGAAGGGTCTATTGGTAATTTAGTGGCGTAATATGAGTGATTTTCTATGCGATGAATTAATTCAGAGGCCTCAATTTGCAGAACCATAGAATCCTTAAGTTTCATGATTTTTTTTGCAAACTTAAAATCATCACTACATTCTCTAAGTTTAGTTATATCCGAAATAAAGTCCATTTGTTCTAGGCCATCAACATATTGAGTTGCCATTGATCGAACATATTTTTCAAAACCAAAATTTTGTTGTAGCAATTTCCAGTTTTTTACCGCTAAAAAGTCACCTATTATAATAAAATCAAATTTGTGGTCTATTCTAAAAATATCTGATTCTATGGGTTTGTATGTTTCAACTCCATCAAAAAAGGCAAAAATAGATTTTGCCCGATTCATACGGCTCATTTGATAATGGTGTTGGTAGAGCCAAAAGCATTCATCATCCTTATTAATATAAACAAGGATGCCTATTAGATTTATTTGATCCTCTTCGGAAAAATATTCAGCAACAGATGCGTTAAGTGCCGGAAATTTTATTGAAGAAGGATAAGATTCAAAACTATAAAAAACTTTTCGATTTTCTTCTATACGTGAAATATCATTTAATTCAAATTCATTTCCAAAAATTTCTGCATTCAGCCAATTATCAGCAACCTCTTTAATGAGATTTTCAAGATCGACATTGATGCGAATGCGCTTTAGCGTATAAGAACCATCTGATGAGAGAAGGGCGTATAAAGATGGAGTGTACGAGCCTTCGTCCATAATGGTTCTGATTTTTTCTTGAAATTCTTCTTTTTGCATGATTATTTATTCTCAAAAAAAATAATGTTTTTAGAAATTTCAGTATAATTAATTTTTATTTTGCCACTTTTGTTGTATTTGGGACATATGCCGATTACTTCGGTATTTTGAATCTGTATGTTGAAAAATCTGTAACCAAGTAAACTTAATACGGGATTTTTATAAAACAACGTAGTTTTCGCAAGAAGAAAAACAACACCCAAAAACGACGCCATAAATACAAAGAAGCCTTTCCATTTTGTAACATCATCAATTACTAATGGAAGCAGAAAGGTCATAAAGAAATTTAAGCCAGACTCTTTGTCTTCTGTAATGCTATTTATTGTTTTATTTTTAAATTTATACTCAATTTTATTGAGGGAACGTATAAAGACCCAGCTAAAAATCGAAATAAGCAGCCATATAACAAATAACACAAATAGTGTAGAAAAAATGCCATCCCCCCTACAGTAATCCCAAAATGATTTTTTCGAGCCTTCTTCCCAAATAGAATAAGGAAAAATTTTCAGCAGCATTAGTAACGCTATTGGACTCAGCGATTGTATTAATAAGAGGTATTTTATTAAATAAGCCATTTTTTACGCGTAGCCTTAATTTAAGGCCTGTCTTGAAATTTCGTTTAATATATATAAATTAAACGAAGAAAAAGGCTACTTTTTTATTACATCACGTAAAAAAAGATGTTTCCCTTCAAAAGAATCTGTTAAGAGATTCTTTTTGAACCTATACCGCGAGCTTGCCGCTCATGAGGCGGGGCAAGAGCAGGTCGCGCTGTTTGATGAGAGATAAATTATGCTCTCGTAATTTTAAAATTTCTTTAAATATCGGGGTGTTAATTCTATTAAATTCTTTTACAATTTTTTCTTCATAAAAGAATTCTATGCGCCCTAATTGATCAGGGCTTATATTTGGTTGTGCACTACTTGCTCCAGAAAGCCCCAAAATCAATTCAATAGTAGTTGGTTGGGAGAATAAGCAATACAATATGGGCATTTTTTCAAAAGGATTTTTTCCTAGAAAAAACTTTCCAACTCGTTGGTTCGTGTACAAATTGTCAATTTTGGGGACCAATCCAATTTTTCCAATAGTTGCTCCAGTCATTGCAATAACCAAATCGCCCTCACTAAGCAAAAAGGATTTCGCTTTATTTGCATGTTCTTCTGAAACGCAATCTAAATTTTCAATATCAATGGATCCATTGTCTATATCTTTAATTTTTATTACAGGAAAACCGTTATTCTGCCACCATTCGCTTTTAAATGCATAGCCGGATTTGATTTTTGCATAATTAGCAACTTTTTCGACCCTCCACCCCTTAGGGATTCCGTTTTCGGAAGGAGTGGTTTCGTGGCCGGGGAAGCGGAAGCGAACGAACCATTCTTTGTAAAGATTCTCCGCCATCTGTTCCAAAATTTTGATTCGCTTATTGTTGTTTTCTATTAGGTTGTCGTAAGCAGAGAGAATGGAGGCGATTTTTCGTTGAGTTGGCAAAGGCGGGAACGACCATTCAATCTTTTTTATAAATTCCAAATCTGCTCTTTGACGTCCGCTTGCTCCAGTCATACTATTTGCAGCCATTTTTCGAACAAATGGCATTGCTATCAAATAATATACATAGTCGTTATCGGTCTTATCTTTTTTTCCTCGAAAAACAAATAATTCTGTAGAACCGAATCCCTTTTGGGTTTCACAACGAACCTGTGCAAATTTTCCATTTTCTAAGCAAGGGGTAATCCTTGCAAGAACAGTATCTCCATTAGCAAAATGGCAACCGCTTTGACCATTATAGATTTCAGGATGTTTCCCTAAAACAGTTCTATTACCGACTGCAATACTGTCGATGTCGACAACATTGTATGAAGCGCCCTTCTGAAGCTTGACCTGTGGGTTGCATTCAACCATTTCGCCTATTTTTGACATAGATTTTCCTATCGCATCAGCACTTTCAAATTTTCAGCGATTTCCTTTTCCAATTTCTTCGCTTCGGCGCTTAATTTCGTGAAGTCGTCGTTCAACCCGAGCATGGTCTGCTTGAATTCTTCGGCGGTCATGCCATCGTCTTCAATCACCACGCCCACGTAGCGGCCGGCATTCAGTGAGTAATCTTGGTCCTTGATTCCGTCTTCGCCGTCGATTTTCGCGACCTTGCAGAGCCCGATTACATCCTGGTATTTGCCGTTGGGGAATCGATCGTTCAGCCAGTCGATTTGTGCCTGCCAGTAATCCTTGGTTCTGACTTCCTTGTCGTCGCTGCTTGCGGGGGCGTTCTTGAGGCTTTCCTTGTATTCCTTGAGCAGGTCCTTGAACGATTGCGTGTCGCCTTCGTAGAGTCGGCTGATGATGGCGAGGTTCTTTATCTGTTCGTCGCTGAACTTGCGGTGCGCCCTGTCCACCTGCGTAAATACGTTGCGAGCGTCAATGAAGAGGATTTCGTCTTTCTTTTTGCCGTTTGCCTTTTGCTTGTCGAAGAACCAGAGCGTCGCCGGGAGCGTCACCGAGTTGAACATATTCGAGGGTAGCGTCACCATCTGGCTGATGATTCCTTCTTCGACCATTTTCTTGCGGATTTCGTATTCGCTCTTGCCTGCATCGCTTGCGGAATTCGCCATGACGAGTGCAGCCTTGCCGTTTTCGTTCAGCGCGGTCGCAAAGTAGCCAATCCAAAGGTAGTTCGCATTGGGCACGGTTTCCTTTTTGTCAGAGCCCTTCTTTGCGGACTTTGTCGCATTGCGCGGCACGCCGTAAGTGCAGAAACGTTCGTCTTTCTGGACTTTTTCGACAACGACTTCATCGACGTTGAACGGAGGATTTGCCATCACGTAATCGAATTGCCCTACCGCATTGTAGGGGTCGCTGTAGAAGGAGTTCGCCTCGGTGATTTCGCCACGCACGTTGTTCAAGAGCAAGTTCATTTTCGCAAGCTTTACGGTGTCGGGTTCCTTTTCTACGCCGTAGCAGCGGAAATTCATTGCCGTGTCGTTTTCGGCGCTGGCATTGTGGCGGTGCATGTAGCGGGCTGCCTGCACGAACATGCCGCCCGAACCGCAAGCGGGGTCCAGGAATTTCTTGTTGATGCCGTGGGGCTGCAATACGTTCACCATGTAGCGCACAACCGTTGCGGGCGTATAGAATGTTCCGCCGTCCTTGCCTTCGGCGAGTGCAAAGTTGCCCAGGAAATATTCGTAGATTTCGCCGAACAGGTCGATGCTGATGTCTTCGGGAATGTCCTTGAACACGCGCACGATTTTCGAGAGCAATTCCGGTTCTTCTTCGGGAACGAGCTGCGCATAGACATCCTTGGGGA
>JAEEGJ010020048.1_pt1 | contig 14621 bp, 15 predicted proteins | sample 8958761 | NCBI WGS metagenome assembly JAEEGJ01 (sample SAMN16246546, study PRJNA631951) | gut metagenome | biome: gut microbiome; feature: rumen; material: RS-attached | host: Bos | place: Iran: Karaj | collected 2018-10 | reverse complement strand
AATCTTATCATATCCGGAACATTCGGAGTGGGAGCTTTTATGGCGGGCGTTGCAGGAATTCTTATAGGTGTTTATTACAGTGCAGTATATCCGACAATGGGATATCTGTTGGGAATGAAAGCGTTTGCGGCAGCGATTCTCGGAGGAATAGGATCGATTCCGGGAGCTGTGTTTGGAGGATTCATAATCGGAACTATCGAAAGCCTTGGCGCAGGATATATCTCATCTGCATACAGAGATGCGTTTGCGTTTTTCGTAATGATATTAATCCTTGTTGTCAGACCTTCCGGACTTATGGGAGCAAAGCATATCGATAAAGTATAGACGGTGCTCCGGTTAAATGAGGGTGATCATATGAATAAAGTTAAAGATTTATTGAAGACAATTAAAAGTATCAGGTTTACAAAGTGGCAGAAGATGATTTTCCTGATCGCACTTATTGGTCTGATCGTGTCGGCACCATATATCATCACGGATAATTACATTCTTCATATTGTAATTTTGTGCAGCATATACGCCTGCCTGACATTATCACTGAACATGATAATCGGATGGTCCGGTCAGTTTTCTTTGGGACATGTTTGCCTGTATGGAATGGGCGCCTATATCACGACACTGTTGATGACACAAACAGGTATGAATTTCTTCCCGGCAACGATCCTAAGTACAGCTCTTACTTCCGGGTTTGCAATGCTCCTTTGTCTTCCAACGTTGAAATTAAGAGGTGATTATTTGGCGGTTATTACTCTCGGTTTCGGTGAGGTTTTCAGACTGTTCTTAACAAACTCCGTATCCATCACAAGAGGCCCTGCAGGAATCCCTAACATTCCGGATCCGGTTATCTTCGGATACGTTATCAGCAGTAAGCAAGCTTACTTCTATTTCGTAGCACTGATAGTGATTCTGTTTGTTGTATTTATGAAACGTTTTAATAATTCCGGTTTTGGAATGGCGATGATCGTTGTTAACGAAGATGACATAGCTGCTACCGCATTGGGAATAAATGTTAAGAAGTATAAACTCCTCGGTTTTGCACTGGGAGGAGGAATGGCAGCTTTTATGGGTAGCTTTTATGCGGTTTACATGGGAATGATATCTCCCACATCATTTGCTTACGCTGAATCGATCAAGATGGTTTCAATGGTTGTGCTTGGAGGAATCGGTTCGATTCCCGGATCAATCCTTGGGGCAGTTCTTCTCACTGCGCTTCCTGAAGTATTAAGAGCTTTTTCCGAATACAGAATGGTAATCTACGGAGCATTGATGGTGGTAATGATGATCTTCAGACCTGAGGGGATTTGGTCAAGATCAAGTCGAATGCTTAACGAATACAAGATTAAAGCATTTGAGAATTACAAAAAGAAATAAACTGCTTTGTACATATGCTAAGGAGGCAGTCGGTTATGAATACAATAATTGAAACCAAAGAAGTAACAATTAAATTTGGCGGGCTTGTGGCTGTGGATAGTGTAAACCTCGTTCAGAAGAAGGGAGAAGTATTATCCCTTATCGGACCTAACGGAGCAGGTAAAACAACACTGTTCAATCTCCTTACCGGTGTTTATAAATGCACTTCAGGAAATATCTTTTTTGATCACAATAAGATAACGGATCTGAAAGCGCATGAAAGAACAAGACTTGGCATAGCCAGAACGTTTCAGAATATCAGACTGATCAAGAGTATGACGGTTCTTGAAAATGTTCTTGTAGCACATCCGGATTGCCAGAATGAGAGTTTATTAAAATCGGTACTTAGCCCCGGGAAAGCAAATAAGAAGCGACGTGAGGTGGTTGATGAGTGCATGGAACTTCTGAAAATAGTAGGGCTTGAGGAGATGGAATCCGAAATGGCAACATCACTTCCCTACGGAAAACAAAGGCTTTTAGAGATTGCGAGAGGTCTTGCTACGAAGCCGAAACTGCTGCTTCTGGATGAGCCCGGTGCAGGAATGAATAATTTCGAAAAAGAGGAATTGACCGATGTTATTCATTACATAACCCAGGAAATGAAGGTGACGGTACTTATTATCGAACATGATATGAAATTTGTCATGGGAATCTCGGACAGAATAATAGTTCTTGATCATGGTCAGAAAATTGCGGAGGGCACCCCGGCAGAAATACAGACTAATCCACGTGTCATTGAAGCTTATCTGGGTTCCGGAGAGTTTAAGGACGAAGAGGATAAATAAGGATCATAGGAAAGGAGCCCTGGTATGAGCAGTGTACTTGAAGTTAAAAACTTATTTGTAAATTACGGAGTGGTTCCCGCTTTGAGAGATGTGTCCTTTCATGTAGATGAAGGAGAAACGGTTGCTTTGATCGGACCTAACGGCGCCGGAAAGACTACTACGATGCATACCATATCGGGGTTGTTAAAACCCAAGAGCGGTGAAATCGAGTATTGCGGAAAGAGAATAGGAGGTACGGAGAGCTATAAGCTTGTATCAGCGGGAATATCTCAGGTGCCTGAAGGAAGAGGAATATTTCCAATCCTGACTGTAGCAGAGAATATCGAAATCGGTGCGTTTCTGAGAAGGGATAAGGCTGAAATAAAAAGAGATAAGGATTGGGTATATGAATTGTTTCCAAGACTTAAGGAAAGAATGAAACAGATCAGCGGTACATTGTCAGGCGGTGAGTTACAGATGCTTGCGATGGCAAGAGCGTTAATGGCAAGGCCCAAACTGCTGCTTCTGGATGAGCCTTCCATGGGACTTGCACCGGTTATTGTTGAAGATGTCTTTCATATCATAAGGCAGATAAACAAAGAGCAGCATACAACTATCCTGCTGGTAGAGCAGAACGCACAGATGGCTCTAACCGCAGCAAACAGAGCTTATATCATCGAAGTCGGTCAGATAATCCGAGAAGGTAATGCTAAAGATCTTATGAACGACACAGAGATTCAGAAATCATATTTGGGATTGTAAGTGTATGAGGTAAAGAGATGAAAGATTTTATTTTTAAGCTTCCTACAAAAATCATATTCGGTGAGGGGACTTCATTAAATATCAAACCTGTTCTTGATCAGTACGGTATTAGAAAAGTGATGGTAGTAACCGATGCGGGAATAGCAGGAACTCAGGGCTTTAAGGATCTTATTGCAGGGCTTGATTCTCAGAAAGTTGATTATGTGCTGTTTACAGAAGCAATTGCGGATCCTCCTATTGAAGCTGTTGATGAGGCTAAGGACATTCTCCTTGAATCCGGAGCTGACGGAGTGATCGCAGTAGGCGGAGGAAGCTCTATTGATACAAGCAAAGCAATGTGCATGCTTGCAACAAATGAAGGATCAGTAAGGGAGTACTTGTTCGGAGGAACAAAGACCGTAACCAACAGACCTCTTCCTTTGATAGCGATTCCCACAACTGCAGGTTCCGGATCTGAAGTAACCGCAGCGTCTGTCATTACCGACAATCAGAATAATATAAAGCTTTCGGTTACACATGAATATTTGATGCCGCTGGTTGCAATTGTAGATCCTTTAATGCATATAGGTATGCCGCCTATGATCACCGCAAGTACCGGAATGGATGCTCTTACACATGCCATTGAAGCTTATGTATCACTTAATGCTGAGCCTATAAGCGATATGTACGCTGAGAAATGTATTGAGATGATCGGAAAGAATATTAGAACCGCTATGTTTAATCCGACAAATATAGAGGCCAGAAGTCAGATGGCCATAGCTTCCATATTGGGAGCTGCAGCGATGGTTAACGCAGGACTCGGAGCAGTACACGGAATATCCCAGGCAATGGGAGGAATTGCTCATACACCTCACGGAATAGGAAATTCTCTTTTGCTTCCTTATGTAATGGAGATGAATGTCCCCGGTAACCCGGCAAAGTTTGCAAAGATCGCAAAGCTTCTTGGAGAAAACATAGAAGGATTATCCGAAAGAGACGCTGCAGAGTTGTCTGTAAAAGCAGTCAGGAAAATGGCATCTGATCTCAGAATCCCCGATTCACTCAAAGATCTGGCTATACCGGTTACTCCGGATATGTTCGACACAATAGTGGACGGAACTATGGGTTACAGATTGCTCGCAGTCAACCCTGTAAAAGTCAGAAGAGAAGATGTATATGCGATTCTTGATAAAGCAAATCATTAGAACATATTGATGTTCGATGAATATATAACGAAAGGACAAGGTAAAGATTATGGCAGAAGTGATGAAGTTTGAGGATTTTAAGCAGTATCTGAATCCCGTTTTCTACAAGCATACGGATTTGATCGCAAAGAAAGCAAAGGGATGCTACCTGTGGGATGTGAACGGAGACAAGTATCTTGATTTTGTTCAGGGAATTGCGGTCAATGCCATGGGGCACAATTTTGACCCTATCGTAGAAGCAATTAAGGATCAGGCAGACAATCTTGTGAACGCTTCTTTCAACCTTGTTAACTATGAATCAACGCTCACACTTGCTAAGAAACTGGCGGGTGTTGCCCCCGAAGGTTTGACTTCTGTTTTCTTTTCAAACGGAGGTGCTGAAGCAACAGATTCTGCATTAAAGCTCGCAATGTCATATACGGGAAGATCTGCAGGTATTGCATTCATGGGATCGTTTCACGGAAGAACATGTGGTGCAACATCCATTACCGGATCGAATTCCAAGTACAGAAAACATTATGAGGGTTTGATGGGAAATGTGTATTTTGCTCCCTATCCGGGACGTGATCTTTGCCCTCCGGAAATCGCACCCGATAAGAGAGGCGAGTATTCACTCTTTGAGTTAAAGAAGCTTCTCAGATATATAGTTTGTCCCGAGGACGTTGCGTATATCTACATGGAACCTGTTATGGGAGAAGGAGGATATGTTGTTCCTCCCAAGGATTTCATGCAGGAAGTCAGGAAGATATGTGATGAGAACGGAATTCTTCTTATCTATGATGAGATCCAGGCAGGTTACGGAAGAACCGGCAAGATGTGGGCATCACAGAACTTTGATGTCGTTCCCGATATCATGACTTGCGGTAAAGCGATTGCGGGCGGTCTTCCTATGAGCGCAGTGCTTACTAAGCCTGAGATTGCAGCAAAATGGCCCGTCGGAACTCACGGTACTACTTTCGGAGGAAATCCTGTAGCGGCAGCTGCCGGATGCGTAGTACTGGAACAGTTTGAAGACGGAACACTTCTTGAGAACGTAAACAAGATGGGTGAATATCTCCGCTCCGAACTTAAGAAGTTACAGGAAAAGTATCCGATTATTTATGATGTAAGAGGTCTTGGTCTTATGACGGCAATCGAGTTTGCGTATGAAGACGGAACTCCGGCACCTGAAATTTGGGCAAAGGTCAAAGCGGAATGTTTCAAGAGACATCTTCTTACATTAAACTGCGGTGTTCACGGAAACGGTATGAGATTTGCAACACCGTTAAATGTTACCAAGGAAGAACTTGATGAAGGCCTTGGAATACTGGAAGAAGCACTTGCTTCAAGTTGAAGAGAGGGGGAGTAAACAATGGCAAAGGTTTTATATTACAACATCGATGACAATCTTGATTATGAAAAAAGTCTTCTTAAGGAATGGGGAGTCGATGATATCGAACTGATTGAGATCAAGGATCCGGAAGGGCCCAAGAATTTTATATCTCACATTAATGAGGTTCAGGCAGAAGGCCTTGTCGTTGAATATGAACAGGTCACGAGCGAAGTAATGGACAATTGTCCAACCCTCAAGCAGGTCTCACTTCAATCCATCGGTTTTAATAATGTGGATATCGCAGGTGCAACCGCACACGGAATATCCGTAACCAACATTCCCGGATTTTGCGCTGAAGAAGTTTCGGTCCATGCGATCGGCATGATGATCGATCTTGTAAGAAAGATTACTTTCTATGATAAATCAGTAAGATCCGGAAAGTGGGATCCCCTTCTCGGATATAAGACATATCGATTGACCGGTAAGACATTCGGAATGGTATTCTTCGGAGAAATCCCCAAGAAGATGGTGCCTGTATTGAAAGCACTGGGGTTGAAGATCCTGGTATATGCACCGACCAAAACAGCCGAATACCTGGCTGAGTTCGGATGTGAGAAAGCTGAGACTCTTGAAGATCTGCTTAAGACTTCCGATTTTGTATCACTACATTGTCCGCTTATAAAGGATGTTACTTATCATCTTATCGGAGAAAAAGAGCTGAAGCTCATGAAAAAGGAAGCATTTCTTATCAACACTGCAAGAGGATCTGTTGTTGATGAACCGGCACTGGTAGAGGCGCTTCGCAGTGGAACCATCAAAGGTGCAGGCATTGATGTAATTGAAGATGAGACAAATGAAACATCAGAATTGTTCGAATTCGATAATGTAGTTATCACACCTCATGCAGCATTTATCTCGGAAGATTCATTCTATGACGGAAGGGCAAGAGCTCTTAAGCAGCTGGTGCAGCGTTTCTCGGAAAAGACTATTCCCACAACATTGGTTAACAAAGATGTGAACATCATCTTTTGATTATTTTCAAAAACAGGAGGATATAAAAATGAGCAGAGTACAGATTACAAGTGAGAAGTGCGGTGAGTGTCATGGTCCTTATGCACTCGGTGTAAAGATGGGAAATATGATCTTTACAACTCAGATTGGAACAGATGTTACAGGCGAAATGGTTCCCGGAGGAATGAAAGAGCAGACTAAGGCAACTATGGAGAATGCCAAGGCGGTTCTTGAAGCGGCCGGAGCATCAATGGCAGATGTCGGAAGAGTAACTATCTACATCTCGGATATCAATCTTATTCCTGAGATGAATGAGGTTTACAAGACATATTTTGAGGAAGGAAATTATCCTGCAAGATGCTGCACCCAGTGTGTAAAGATGGTTGACGGTTGTCTTGTTGAGATGGAGTTTACGGCGGTAATTGCCTGAAGTACTTAAAGTGCTCCTTGAACCGGTTCCGGCGTGAATTAATTGTCGGGACCGGATTTTGAAAATAATTAGAGAGGTGTCTGTATGTGTGTGAGAGTGGAACAGCATTGCATCCTTGATGTTGATAAGAAAGAGAAGAAAGTAAAGATTACGGTTGATGGCAAAGAGATCGAAGCTTATGAAGGTGAACCAATCCTTGCTGCACTCCTCGCAAGTGGCATAAAGGTTAATCGTTATACAGTTAAAAAACATGAACCACGCGGACTGTTCTGCGGAATAGGTCAGTGCTCGGACTGTTCGATGGTTGTTGACGGAAAAGCAAATGTCAGAACCTGCATTACTCCCGTTAAAGAGGGCATGGTGATAATGACACAGGACGGACTGAAATAACCTGACAAAAGGATCGGGAGAAAGGGACGGTTAATATTATGTTGGAAAGAGATGTATTGGTAGTAGGAGCAGGCCCCGCCGGACTTGCAGCTTCGATCGAAGCGGCAAAGGCAGGAGCAGATGTCTTATTGGTAGACCTGAATATGAAACCCGGCGGACAGTTATTTAAGCAGATCCATAAATTCTTTGGATCAAGTGCACATCGTTCCGGAACAAGAGGTTTTGACATAGGTAAGATGCTTCTTGATGAAGCAGAGAAAGCAGGCGTTGAAATTTGGCTTCAGAGCACAGTCATCGGTGCATTCCCCGGTAATCTCATTGCAATAGAGAAAGGTATCGACGGAGGAGAAAAAGAAGTCATAACCCTTAAATCCAAGAAGGTTATCATTGCAACCGGTGCAAGTGAAAATGTTGTTCGCTTTAAAGGATGGACCACACCCGGTGTTATGGGTGCGGGAGCTGCACAGACAATGATCAACGTCAATCACGTAAAACCCGGAAATAAAATTGTAATGGTCGGATCCGGAAATGTAGGACTGATCGTTTCATATCAGCTTATGCAGGCCGGATGTGATGTGGTTGCACTTATTGAAGCCGCTCCCAAGATTGGAGGGTATGCGGTTCATGCAGCAAAGATTAGGCGCGCAGGTGTTCCGATTTATACGAAACACACCGTTGTTGAAGCGATTCCCGGAGAAGACGGAACAGTTTGTAAAGTTGTTATTGCCGAGGTGGATGATAAGTTTCAGCCCATTCCGGGTACCGAAAAAGAGATCGAAGCCGATACCGTTACCATCGGTGCAGGACTTAAGCCTGCAACGGATATGGTCAAACTTGAGAAATGCCGACTTACTTTCAACGGACCTTTTGGCGGATTTATTCCTCTTCACAATGACAAAATGGAAACATCCAAAAAGGGTGTATATGTAGCAGGCGATGCTACGGGAGTCGAAGAGGCAAATACCGCACTCGAAGAAGGAAGAATTGCCGGTATTTCCGCAGTTGAATCGTTGGGACTCATTGAACCCAAAGAAGCGGAGAAAATGAGGATTGAGATCTGGAAGAGATTGGAAGCTCTGAGAATGGGTCCTTTTGGTGAGAGAAGACAGATCGAAAAAAATAATATTCTTGCTGAATACGAAGAGAAAGTCGTAGCAGCGGTTGAAATGGATTAGGAGGGATGTCAAATGGCATTGATCAATACTGGTTATCTGGAATATGAAGAACTGAGTCAGATTCAGAAATTGCCTTCTGATGAACGTTATGCGAAGGGGCCGGTTGCCGTTATCGAATGCGTTCAGGAGATCCCCTGCAATCCCTGTGAAGCTGCTTGCAGATTCGGAGCAATTCATATAGGGGATCCGATCACGAATCTTCCGACTTGTTCTCATGATAAGTGCACGGGTTGCGGAGTCTGCGTTTCCAAATGTCCCGGACTTGCTATCTTTATCGTTAACAAAGCTTATTCGGAGAATACGGCAACGGTTGCTTTTCCTTATGAGTATATGCCGACTCCCGAGAAAGGTATGGAAGTTACAGCCGTTAACAGAAAAGGAGAGGAGGTATGCGGTGCGAAGGTTGTAAACGTGATGAATCCCGCAGCCTTCGATCATACACCTGTAGTTACCGTAGAAATTCCTAAAGAATATGCCGATGAGGTAAGAAGCATTAAACGCTTATAGGAGAGACTGATAAGAAAGGCTGGGATAAAACTATGGCAGAATATTTTAGTGATGATATGATCGTTTGTCGCTGTGAAGAAGTGACGGTGGCCGAAATAAAAGAAGCTATTCGTCAGGGAGCAAAGGATGTTGTGGGGGTAAAAAGACGTGTCAGAGCGGGAATGGGACTTTGCCAGGGAAGAACCTGTGAAAAAATGGTACAGCAGATCCTTGCACAGGAACTTGGAGCAAAGCCCTGGGAGGTTGGCACTTCATCAGCAAGACCTCCGATCAGACCTATCTCTTTCGGAGATCTGGCTAATGGAGTTGTAGAGTAAGAAGGAGGGTGCATATATGTCTTTAGTATATGATGTTGTGGTCATCGGAGCAGGTGCCATCGGTACATCGGTTGCTTATCATCTTGCTGACAGAGGACTGAAAACTTTGTTACTTGAAAAGGGCGATATTGCAAGCGGTTCATCCAGTCATTGTGATGCTGTCGGACTGATCTGTGATAAACAACCCGGAATAGATACTAAGATGGGTCAGTACAGCATAGATTATTATGAAGAACTGGCCAAGAAGTTTGATTTTGATTTCGAGTTTGAGAGAAAAGGATGTCTGTACGTATGCGAGACAGAACCTGAGTTTGAAGCAGCTTCCGAGTATATGAGGAAACAAAACGAAGACGGATATCCTCTTCGAATGGTTGAAAATAAAGAGCTGTGTGAAATGGAACCTCACATTTCAAAGGATATATTCGGAGCTCTTTATACACCGCCTTCAGGATGTATTGCAGTCAGTCCCTATAAGGTATGCTTTGCTTTCGTAGAAGAAGGCAAAAAACTCGGAATGGAAGTCATGACCTATTGTGACATCACCGGAATCAATCTTGATCCAAAGACAAATGCTGTAGAGTCCATCGATACAAACTACGGCAGGATCTCGACAAAGCGAATCATCAACTGTGCCGGTGTGTGGGCACCTGAAATAGGCAAGCTTGTAGGTATAGATATTCCCATTGAACCCAGAAAAGGAACAAATCTGGTTTCCGAAAAATGCGAAAGACTCTGTAATAATAAGATCCTTGAATATGGTTATATGATGTCTAAGTTTGACGGAATCAATTTTAAGAGAAAAGTCAGTAAGCTGGTTGAAGATCAGAATATTGCATTTAACCTTGAGTATACAAAGGCGTGTAACTTGCTGGTGGGCGGTAACAGATTGTTCAGAGGTTATGATACCAGGACGGAGATTGAAACCGTTAAGGCTATCTGTGAGAGGGCAATGAGATTTTATCCCGAACTTGCCGACATTAAGTGCATAAGAACTTATTCCGGAGTAAGACCTTTTGTTATCGATCATCTTCCTATCGTATCCGATGTAGATTCGGTACCGGGATTTTATATCTGTGCCGGACACGAGGGAGACGGTATTTGTTTCTCTCCTTTCACCGGAAAGCAAATGGCACATATTGTTATGGGAGAGAGTACTGATTTTGATATCAGCAGTCTCGACTATTCCAGATTTGCAAAATAGGAACTGATTAAGAACCTGCTTCGGCAGGTTCTTAAATTTAAATGGCAGGAGGGATTATGATTCTTTTAAATCAGATGGCAATTTTATTCGCTATCATGATGGTCGGATATATATGCAGAAAGCTTCATATCATAAATGATGAAGGCAGCAGAGTTATATCCGGAATCGTGGTTAATGTAGCAAATCCTGCTCTTATCCTGTCATCCGGAATTAATAAAGAAGTTGTTATCGAAGGCAGAAGTCTTTTGATGATATGCATGCTGTCACTTGGCGTATACGCATTTTTGATTGCTTTTTCTTTTATACTTGTCAGATTGCTCGCGTTGAAAAAAAGTGAATACGGAACCTTCGGGGTTATGACGGTTTTTTCGAATATCGGATTTATGGGTTTTCCTTTGATCTCAGCAGTGTATGGCAGTGAGGCTTTGTTATATGCATCATTTTTCGTAATTCCATACAATGTTTTGATCTATACATGGGGAATCCGTGCAATGAGAAAAAACAATCATGAGCATGGAGGCATTCAATGGAAAAAGATTTTTAACGTCGGAGTAATTGCATGTATCTTAACTTTGTTCATTTATATGAGTAAAGTAAGGGTTCCGGGTACTGTTGAAAGTATTGTTAATTATTTGAGCGGATTGACAGCGCCGCTGTCGATGATGGTGATAGGCGATTCCATGTCTAAGATGAAAATCAAGGAAATGATTCTGGAAAAGAAGATACTGATTTTTTCATTGATTAAACAGATTGTTATTCCAATAATCGGAGTTTTGTTTTTCAAACTGTTTGGACTGGATAAACTTCTTCTTGCAGTTTGTATGATAATGCTTGCCACACCTGTTGGAAGTATGACCGCAATGCTTGCACAAAGATATGAGGGAGACTATGAGCTGGCATCAAAAGGAGTTGCGTTAACAACACTTATGTCGGTAGTAACGATTCCGTTGGTTTCTTTTTTAACCGGAATTTAAAAGGAGAATAATATGAGTAAGATCGGATTTATAGGTATGGGCAATATGGCAAAAGCACTTGCATCCGGATTTATCGGATCCGGTGAAGTAGAAGGATCACAGATGTATGCCTACGCGCCGAATCAGGATAAACTTTTGAAAAACGCAGAGGAGATTGGCTTTATTCCTTTAAAATCCGCTTCCGCTTTGGTACGCGTTTCCGACATTATTATATTGGCATGCAAACCGGATCAAATAAAAGAAGTGCTTGAAGAGACCAAAGATGATCTGGCGGGAAAGTCCATAATCTCAATTGCTGCAGGCTGGACATACCGGATGTATGCCGAGATTGTAAAGGATGTCAGGGTCCAGTGCGTTATGCCCAATACTCCTTCTATGGTTGGAGAAGGAATATTCCTGTTTGAAGAAGAGGGAAATCTCAGACCGGATGAATTGGATGAAGCAAGATGGATTTTTGGAACCCTCGGTCTTGTAGTTACTATGCCTAAGAATCTTATGGGTATCGGAACAGCCATATCAGGATGCGGTCCTGCATTTTTTGACCTTATTATGGAAGCATTTGCCGATGCAGGAGTAAAATATGGATTGCCGAGGGATATTGCATATAACCTTATTGCCAAGACCATGGCAGGTAGTGCAAAACTTCAGCTGGTTACCGGAAAACATCCGGGAATACTTAAGGATGATGTTTGCTCTCCGGGCGGACTTACAATAAAAGGTGTTGTAACCCTTGAAAAAAACGGAATGAGAAATGCATGTATCGAATGCATAGATGCAATTATGAAAGAAGAGTGATAAAGAAATTCAAAATCATTGACATCCGGTATGGCCTAAAATATAATTTGTCATAACAATTTATACAGATTAAATGAAGCAAAGACGTTTCGGTAATTTTTCCGAGGCGTCTTTTTGCTGTGGTGAAAAGATGAAGAATCAGATTATACAGGTTGCAACGGCTATTCCACATATAAAAGTAGGGGATGTTGATCATAACACCGCTCAGATAACGGAAATGATCAGGTCACTTACGGATTGCGGAATTATAGTTTTCCCCGAATTATCGGTAACAGGCTATACCTGTGCGGATCTTTTTTTGAGCAATCTCATATTGGAAGCTTCGACTTCTGCTCTTTTTGCTATTGCGGACGAAACCAAAAGTACCGAAGCGCTTGTTGTTGTCGGAGTGCCTGTAAGATACAGTAACAGTCTGTATAATTGCGCAGCTGTTATTTCGCAAGGCGAGGTAAAGGCTTTAATTCCTAAGACATACATTCCGAATTACTCTGAGTTCTATGAGTGCAGATGGTTTTCATCGGGCAGAGACATAAAAGGAAAAACAGTATTCCTGAATGGTACGGAGATCCCCTTCGGAACAGACATATTGGCGGAAGATGCTTTGTCGGGAGCGGTTCTTGGAGCAGAGATATGCGAAGATCTCTGGATACCCGATAAACCGAGTAATCACGCGGCTTTAGCCGGAGCAAATATTATCGTAAATCCGTCCGCTTCCGATGAACTGATTGGAAAACGCGAGTATCGTTCGCAACTTGTCAGTCAGCAAAGCGGTGCATGTTATAGCGCTTACATATATGCATCATCAGGAACCGGTGAGAGCAGCACCGATCTGGTTTTTTCAGGTCATTCCATAATCGCACAGAGCGGGAAAATACTGAGTGAGTCTGTTTTTCCTGAATACCCGCATGCAGAAAAAGCGCTTGTGGATTTAGGAATGATCATGCATGACAGGCAGCGTCAGAATACTTTTGAAACTTCCGTGTCGTCCGAATACAGAAGAATACCGGTTCATATAGGCACACTCGGATCTGATGAAATAGATATATATTCCTTATCAGATTTATTGAAAAAGTTTGATTATCCCATCGAAAGAAATCCTTTTGTTCCCAGAGATGATGCAACCAGGAATAGGAGATGCAAACAGATTCTTCAGATACAGGCAAATGGACTGGCTACGAGAGTTCGTTCGACGGGTATTAAGAATCTGGTTATCGGTATATCCGGCGGGCTTGATTCAACTCTTGCCCTTATTGTTTGTGCTGAAGCAAAAAAGCTGGTACCCGATATCAGGATAATTGCATTGACGATGCCAAAGCACGGAAATACATCCAAAGAAACATATGATAATGCTTCGTGTTTGATGGAACTTTTTGCTGATGAACAGCATGAGATTCCTATAGAAGAGGGAGTTGATCTTCATCTTTCACAACTGGGACATGACCGGTCCTATCAGGGAGAAGGTGATGTGACTTACGAAAATGCGCAGGCAAGAATGAGGACATATATTTTGATGGATATGGCAAATATGAGAGACGGTCTCGTAGTCGGGACGGGTGACTTGTCGGAACTTGCCCTCGGATGGTGTACATACAACGGTGATCATATGTCCATGTATTCCGTAAACTCATCCGTTCCCAAAACACTTGTTAAATTCATATGCAGTACGTATGCGAATATGAGTGATGGGGAACTAAAAGAAGTACTTTTATCCATTTGTGAAACACCGATAACTCCGGAACTAACACCAAGTGACAATGGAGCTATCGCCCAGCGAACCGAAGATAAAATCGGCAAATACGATCTTAATGATTTCTTCCTGTTCTACACACTCAGATATGGTTTTGAACCGGCAAGATCTGCAGCTTATGCTATCAAAGCATATCCTGAATTGGACAAGGATAAAGTTATCGCTGCGGCAGAGAATTTTTTCAGAAGATTTTTTACTCAACAGTTTAAACGCAGTTGTCTGCCTGATGGCCCTAAAGTTGGATCGGTTTCACTGTCTCCGCGCGGTGACTGGAGAATGCCGAGTGATGCGTCTGCAGCTATGTGGCTGAAGGATTTGGAAAGTCAGAGGAGAAAAAACAATGCAGCTTTTTGATATTATCGGGCCGGTTATGGTCGGTCCCTCTAGTTCACATACGGCGGGAGCTGTAAAAATTGGTTATGTGGCCCGAAAGCTGCTTGGAGAACCTGTAAAGAGTGCGGAAATCCTGTTGTACGGTTCCTTCGATGCAACCGGTAAGGGGCATGGAACGGACCGTGCTTTGGTCGCAGGCCTGATGGGAATGAACCCGGACGATGCGAGAATACCGGACAGTTTAAAACTTGCATGTGATCATGGAATAGAAATAAAGTTCGGAAGTATTTCATTAAAAGAAGAGCATCCGAA
>JAEEGJ010020038.1_pt1 | contig 14626 bp, 7 predicted proteins | sample 8958761 | NCBI WGS metagenome assembly JAEEGJ01 (sample SAMN16246546, study PRJNA631951) | gut metagenome | biome: gut microbiome; feature: rumen; material: RS-attached | host: Bos | place: Iran: Karaj | collected 2018-10 | reverse complement strand
ATTTTCTTTCTTTTGCCTCTGTATTGATGATGCATATGAGCCGCCTGTCCGAAGAGCTGTGCCTGTGGAGCAGTACGGAGTTCGGTTTTGTGGAGTTGGACGACGCCTTTGCCACCGGTTCTTCCATGATGCCCCAGAAGAAAAACCCGGATATTTCAGAGCTGGTGCGGGGCAAGACGGGCCGCGTCTACGGCGAGCTGATGGCTATGCTGACCACATTAAAAGGGCTGCCTTTGACTTATAATAAAGATCTGCAGGAAGACAAGGAAGGCCTGTTCGATGCCATTGATACGGTGAAGTTCACGCTTCAGGTCTACAGGGACATGATCGCTACCATGACGGTAAATACTGACCGGATGCGGTGGGCGGTGTCTCACGATTTTTCCAATGCTACGGATCTGGCAGACTATCTGGTCCGGAAAGGGCTGCCGTTCCGAAAGGCCCATGCTGTAGTGGGACAGTGCGTGGCCTATGCCATTAAAGAACACAAATTCCTGCTGGACATGACGCTGGATGAATATAAGCAGTTCTGCGAACTGTTTGAGCCTGATCTGATGGAAGCATTGGATCCGGAACATTGCGTTAACGCCCGGGTTTCTTACGGAGGCCCCAGCTACATGGAAAACGACAAGCAGCTGGAGAAAGGCGAAGAAATCCTGAAAGAGCAGGAAGGAACGCTGAGGAAACTGCGGGAAAAAATCTGAGGAAGGCAGAATTGTAAATATCGGCAGGCTAAAAAAACGGCAAAAGCGCGTACTGGTGAATCAGTGTTTCCTTAAATAACGAAAAAACTCTTTTGTTTGAAGATTTTCAAAGCTCTTTGAAGAATTTCTGCAAAAGAGTTTTGTTTTTTATAGCGAAATCAACCATATTTTGTTATAATAAAGTATGCAGATTTATGACAGTTTTAGATTTGTTATTTATAGAAAGACAGGGTGAAACCGTTGCTGGAACAATTTCAGGCATTAGCAAGGACGATAGGTATCCTGGATGTGATTGATACCGGTCTTGTTGCTTTTTTTCTGTACAGAATCTATATTATGCTGAAAAATACCAGGGCTGCGGCATTAGTCAAAGGACTGATGGTGCTGGCTGTGCTGGTTATTGTCAGCAAATGGCTGAACCTGCACGTCATCAACTGGATTTTGGAAAAAGCCATGACAATGATGATGGTTGCGTTACCCGTTGTATTCCAGCCGGAACTCCGTCGCGCGCTGGAGCAGATTGGCCGCGGTCGCCTGTTCCGTAAACGAGTGGAATTAGATGAAGCCGAACTGAACGACATGATTGAAGCAGTGGCTAACGCCGCAGTCATCATGGGGCAGCGGAAGGTCGGAGCCCTGATTGTATTTGAACGGGCAGTCGGACTGGAAGAAAGAATCGAAACCGGCATTAAGATCGACGGTCTGGTGACAGACAGCCTTCTGTTGAATATTTTTGAAAAAGACACACCTTTGCATGATGGCGCGGTCATCATCCGGGGCAATCGTATTATAGCGGCTTCCTGCCTGCTTCCACTGACAGACGCCAGAGGCCTGAGCCAGGAATTGGGGACGCGTCACCGGGCGGCTATCGGCATTTCCGAACAGTCTGATGCGCTGGTGGTGGTGGTCAGCGAAGAAACAGGTACTGTCTCTGTTACCAGGAATGGTGAAATTTACCGTTACCTGCGGCGGGAAGATGTTGTTGACATGTTGCAGTCTGCTTTTGTGGGTCACAATCATTTTACGTTGAAACAGATAATTTTGGAGAAGCTGGATAAATTCCGTAATAAAAATGAGAATGAGGCAAGCGATGTTAAGCAGATTGCTAAACCGGGAGGCAAATCATGATTAACAAGAATACTGAGAATCGTGATAAATGGTTTGCCCGGTTCATGTGTGTATTTATCGCCTGTTGCTTGTGGATATATGTGATGAGCGAGCAGAACCCAATCGTGGAAAAGGAATTTGCGGTTCCGCTGGTTTCGCGCAACCTGACAGAAAGCATGATTGTGTTCAATGTCCCTGAAAAAGTAAGCGTAAGGGTCAGGGGTACCCGTACAGCGCTGGCGAATATGCCGGAAAGCGATATTTTTGCTTTTGTCAACCTGAGCAAGCTTTCTGTGGGGACGCATACGGTCCTTATCAACGCCCGTTTTGCCAGAGGGGATGTAGTGCAGGTTACCCCTCCGGCAGTGAATCTTTTTATTGATGTGAAGAAGGATAAAATCGTGCCTGTCACTGCAGAGATTATCGGTTCTCCTAATAAGGATTTTGCAGTAGAAGAACACAGGCTTACACCTTCTGAGGTTAAGATTCAGGGAGCGGCAACGCGCCTGGAAGCGTTGGATAAGATTTTTGTTCCTGTAGATGTGGGAGGCCGGAGTGAAGAATTTACTGTGACACAGAAGCCGCTCGCTGTGGCGAAAGACGGTATGGATATGCAGGATGTAACGATTGATCCGGCAGAAATCATAGTGCACACTAAATTTAAAAAGAGATCCCAGACGGCGACAGTTCTGGTAAAGGCTGCCTACAAAGGAACATTACCGGAAGGGTTGAAGATGACAAGTTCTACCGTCAATCCGTTTAAAGTTACTGTGTCCGGCGCTCCATCCGTGATTGATAATCTGAAAGAGCTGGAACTGGAACCGGTCCAACTAGACAATATTACTAAAAATGTGACCGTGCCTGTGAAGATAATTTTGCCTGCCGGAGTAAGCGCAGACAGAGGAACGGTTGACATTGATATTACAGTGGAAAGCACTGCTTCGGACAACACAAATGAATAAATGTTAAACAATAAGGAAAGAGCAGAGAGAGGTTATTTTTCCCGGGTATAACAGGCGTAAAGGAAAGCTCTTTCCTTTTCTTTTTTGAATATATAATATTTTGACTGGCAAACTGGAGAAGGATACGATGACGCTTATGCAATTGCGGGTAAACGACGTCCGGATGAGCCTGCTGAAGGAAAAAACATTAAAAGAATGCGTGGCGGACAAACTGGAAATCAAAAAGTCGGCATTACGGAAGGTACAGGTGTTGCACCGCGCTGTAGATGCGCGCAGAAAGAATAATATAGGATTGCTGTATCATGTAACTGCGGAAGTGGATCTGCCCCGGTCTGTAAGCCGGAGTATACTAAAGAAACCGGGCGTCAGTATATTTGTTCCTGCACATCCGGAAGCCCCCCAACTGGGAAAAACGCCCATGAAAGAACGCCCCATTATAATCGGTGCGGGCCCGGCCGGCCTTATCGCGGCTTTGGAACTGGCAAAATACGGATACAGCCCTGTGGTTCTTGAGCGGGGAAGGACATTAGAGAAAAGAGTGGCAGACGTTGACCGGTTCTGGCGTACTGGAAAATTTGATCCGGTGTCTAACGTGCAGTTCGGTATGGGCGGGGCCGGAACTTTTTCGGATGGCAAGCTGACCACACGTGTCAATGATCCGGTAATGACCGACATCCTTCAGGCATTTGTTAAAGCAGGAGCTCCGCAGGAGATTTTAACCGAACATAAACCCCATGTTGGTACGGATAAGCTGCGGGCAATGGTGCAGGGGCTGGCTGCGGAAATTGAACGCTGCGGCGGCGAGCTCCGCTGCGAGACCCAGGCCGTTGATTTTCTGGTAAAAGATAAGAAACTGACCGGACTGCTGCTGAATAACGGGACGGTAATTCCGGCAGAAACAGTAATTCTGGCCTGCGGACACAGCGCAAGGGACACGTATAAGGCACTGGCTGCCAGAGGTGTTGGCATGGAAGCAAAAGCTTTCGCCATAGGTGTGCGCGTGGAACATCCCCAGGTGTTGATTGATAAAGCCCAATATGGAGATTTTGCCGGACATCCGCGGTTGGGGGTAGCGGATTATGCGTTGGTTTATCACACGGAAGACAAAAAACGTGCGGCCTATTCCTTCTGTATGTGTCCGGGCGGTCATGTGGTATCTGCAGCTTCCGAGGAAGGCGGCGTTGTGGTCAACGGCATGAGCCTGTACCGGCGGGACAGCGGGATTGCCAACAGCGCCCTGGTAGTGAATGTAACGCCTGATGATTTTGGCACGGATCCGCTTGCGGGGGTCGCATTCCAGAGAAAATATGAAGAAATGGCCTTTGTGGCAGGTGGTAAAAACTATAAAGCCCCTGCCCAAAGTGTACAAAGCTTTTTGCAGGGGACAATTCCTACGTTGCGGGACGCACAGAATTACCTGGCGGAGTCAGCCGTGCAATATTGGGATGACAGTCAGCCGGGAAAAAAAGACGCGCAATTATCTGTCGCCCTGCCCAGCTACCGTCCCGGTGTAAGGCCTGCTGCGTTGGAATCCGTTCTGCCTCCTTATGTGACTGACACATTAAAGCAGGGAATACAATATTTCGGCCGCAGGATTCAGGGTTTTGACGGCCCGTCAGGTATCCTGACAGGAGTGGAAACCCGGACTTCGGCACCGTTGCGAATTGTGCGCGGAGCAGATTATCAGAGCGTGACCCATGCGGGTCTTTATCCCTGCGGAGAGGGCTGCGGATACGCAGGGGGTATTATGAGCGCGGCGCTGGATGGATATCACGTAGCCAGGGCTGTTATGAAACGGTACAAACCGTTTTGATTAAGGATTGACACAGGTGTCGGCGTTTTATTTGTGTGTTAGTCTGAAATACAGAAAAAAGAAAAAGAGCTGTAACGAAATCTGCTGATGCGAGGTTACAACTCTTCTTTTTTATTTTCATAATCCCTTAACAGGCACTGGTAAAGAGCCCAGGCGGAGTAGCAGTCGACCAGGGCGCGGTGCTCGCCGTCTGCCTGCAGATTGTAATATTTCATCAGTGCGTCCAGACCGAATTTGCCCCCTGTCTGTGTAGGCAGCATGCGCTTGGCGATACGTTCTGTGTCTAAAAACTCAGGAAGGAATAGTTTTTGGCGGCGGAACCGTCGGCAGGCCATGTTGAGGTTCATGATGTCATTGTAACCGATATCATGGCCTAACACGATGCTCTCGCCTACAAATGCAAAAAAATCATCCAAAACATCCGCTAATCTTGGCTTGTCTGCCAGCATATCTTCTGTGATGCCCGTTATGGCGACTACACGCCGGTTCAATTTTGTGATAGGCCTTACCAGCTGATGGTAAACTTCCAGAATTTCGCCTGAAGGGGAGATACGGATAGCGGCAATTTCGGTAATATCTTCTTCCAGAAAGCCGGCGCCTTCAAGGTCAAAGACAACGAAACCGCAATGGCAGGGATTGGGGATTTCGTTTTTGTTTACCTGGTTTTGTACCTGTTTGCGCCAGTTTTGGCGTCGTTTTTTGGCCAGCGCGAGCTTCTTCTGCCGTGGTGTCATAGCAGCGGGTTGTTTTTGTCTTGGTGTCATTACAGCAGGCTGTTTTTGTTTAGGCGTTATTGAATCTTCTTTCATATTTCCGTCCTGGTTGTTAAATTAAATCACAATCATTATAACACAACTGGATGCCGGTTCCAAATGAAATATTGGCGCCTGATTTTGTTCCGGTGTTTTGATAATCCTTATTATTATGTAATAAAATTATTATTTAATAAAAAAGTAGGAATCTGTATTGGAAGCTGGTAAAAGAACAAAATTTAGAGTATAATACTACATATAGACTCCCTTATGATATAAATCAGGATATGTTGTTAAGAAAGTACCTGTTGCCCAGCACTTTCTTACGCAAGGTGTTTTTTTAAAGAGGTAGTTCAATGTTGCGGCGTGGAGCATTGTATCAGACAACTATTATAATATGTTTCCTGTTGTCGGTATGTCTGTGTCCATATATAGCGAAGGCAGAGCATCACAGGTCTCTGTTTGCGTCTTATAAAGAGACGTTGTTTCACAGCGGAAACGGTTTGCTGTCCGATGAGGCTAACGCAATTGCCCAAAGTCATGACGGGTATTTGTGGATAGGAAGTTATGCAGGGCTGATGCGGTATAATGGTCAGGTGTTCCAGCAGATGAAGGACGAAAACAACCAGTCGATAGTACGGGTGAGTTGTTTGTTTGAGGACTCCCGTCAGCGCCTGTGGATCGGTACTGCGGACGAGAATCTGTACTGTTGCGAAAACGGACTTATCAGCAAAAAAGAAGAAATATCTGCTTCCAACCAGAAGGCGATTGTAGAGGATCTGGCTGGCAAAATCTATATTGCTGCCGCCAACGGGGTGGCCGTGTATAATGAAAAGGCCAGGATTCCCCAGCACTGGATTGAAGATCCGCGGCTGCAACATCATATGGTTGTATCTCTGGCAGCAGAAGACATCGGCAGGATATGGGGCGTAACCTATGACGGTGATGTGTTCCTGTTGGATGATCAACGGGTAATCGCGTATTTTGACAAACGTTTTTTTAACGGTTTCGATCCCAAGCGTGTATTTTGTGACAAGGATGGTATCGTCTATCTGACAACGGCAGGCAATGTCATTCTTCGTCTGGATACATATGTAAATCAGTACACTGACGGGGAAGATTTACGGATAAAAACATTCACTACGGGGGAAATCGAAGATCACCGCTGCCTGTATCAGGACCAGGCCGGACGTTTGCTGGTCTGCGCCCGCAACGGTCTGGGTTTCTTTGATCGGGATATGGTCTTCCATAAAGTGGAGGGAGGCCTGTTCGAATCTTCTGTCGAGCAAATCATGCAGGATAATTACGGAGGTTACTGGCTGGTTTCTTCCAACAGTGGCGCATTGCACATTGCCAGGACCAGGTTTACGGATATTTCTGCCATGGCGATGCTGCGGGAGGTTACGTATAACGCGGTGATCAAATATCAGGGGAACTTGTACCTGGGAGCGGATAACGGTCTTCATATCCTTGACAGCAGTTATAATGTGATACGTAATCCTTTGACAAGAATGCTGCGGGGTACCCGGGTGCGATATTTTGCGGAAGATACGGATCATAATCTGTGGATAGCAACCTATCGCAAATTCGGATTGTTACGTTACAAAAACGGGCAGTGGCAAAAGTGGGGCGTTGCGGAAGGCATGCCTACCAACATGATCCGCACACTGCTGGTACGCAAGAACGGGGATATTGCGGTGGGAACCGGCGACGGCCTTGTCATTATGCGTAATAACGCAATACACCGGATTTACGACCGGGATACAAGCGCAATTGAAAACGGCGTGATCCTGTCCCTGTGCGAAGATCCTCAGGGCAATCTGTTTATCGGCAGCGACGGCGACGGCATCTATAAGTTGGAAAAGGATAATACCATACAGGCGATTCCCATGGCCGATGATGGCCACAGGCTGGGCTCCGTCATTTCCATGAAATGGGACACCCGGCAGAACGGGATCTGGATCAACAACGGCCGGGGCATCTATTTTATGCGTGATGAAGCCATACGTAAAGTAGATACAGGCACATTAAATGTCAGCAATCTTCTGGAAGTGACCCCTTCTGCGGATTATTTGATGGAAGAAAAGCTATACATGTTTTCTTCACAGATTGCCCAGAGCGTAGATGTGGCAGAACTTATGGATCCCAAGGTGGAAAAGAATGAGAAGATGAAATCCTATCGTTCCATTTCGTATGACAATACGTTGGATTCTTCCCTGACCATGGGGGCCTGCCATTTCTATGCGCCGGAAGAACAGAAACTGTATCTGGCCTGCTCCCGGAATGTGTTGACGCTGGATGAACTGAAGAATTGGGAGGGCGCCGTCCAGCCCCGGGCGATGATTGACAGTATCCAGATCCGCATGCCGGACGGATCAGTCTCCAACTTATCCTATAATCAGGAGATTATTATCCCTCAGGATTTCAGTCAGCTGGATATTGCTTTCGGCATCCTGTCCTTTGCCAGTTCTAACAGCGACCTGTATTACTATCTGGAAGGGTATGATACGAAGCCGATACATGTGGAAGGCAAACAGAACCATGAAATGCATTATTCCACGTTACCGGGCGGAAAATATGTTTTCCATGTGCTGGCCAGAAGCCGCGACAATTCGTACCAAAACGAAATGTCCGCAACGTTTAGGAAACCCAAAACCCTGGCTGAGGAGACATGGGCACGGATTCTGTTCGTTCTGGTAGGAGGCGGGATTCTGGTTCGTTTAACGTATTTATTTACAAAAAAGAGAAATGAAAAGAAACTGGCGGAGGCGAAAAAGGAAGCGGAAACCGCAAATCATATTGCCGAGTTAGAGGCCAAACATGCAAAGGCTGAACAGGAACGGGCCGAAGCGGCAGAAGCCAAACGCAGGCTGGAAGAGGAATTTACGGAGCGTACTATCCTGACAATTTCAAACACCATTGACGCGAAGGACAGATCTACGAACGGTCATTCCCGCAGGGTAGCGCAGTACACGGTAGAAATCGGGAGAATGGAAAAACTTTCAGCGGATGAGCTGAGGGAATTGTATTATGCGGCCCTGCTGCATGACATTGGCAAGATTGCCATTCCCGATAATATTTTGAACAAACCCAGCAAGCTGACGGACGAAGAATATGGCGTCATAAAAAGCCATACCAGCAGGGGCGCGAACATCCTGAACCAGATAAAGAATCAGCGGCTGGCGGACGGAGCCCATTACCATCATGAACGGTATGATGGCAAGGGCTATCCGGAACAACTGGCCGGCGAAGCGATTCCCGCATATGGACGTATGATCGCTGTTGCCGACGTAGTTGATGCTATGTATTCCAAGCGGGTATACAAAGCTGGCATCACTATGGATGTTGTCATTGCAGAACTGAAACGTTGTGCCGGGACCCAGCTGGATCCGCAATATGCGGAGGATATGATTTATGTACTGGAGCGCGGATTTGTGGCAGATGAGAACCGTGAGACCGTTTTTGACACGGAAGAGTGATTGTTTTTACGCAAATGTGTTACAATAATAGTATAATACAAATAGTAGCAGTCATTATGACGGCGTCCAGGGTATATAAATTTTAGAGAATGCATATATTATATTATATATTATAATAAGTTTTATGAGTTTTTGTTTTATGCAGAGGAAGGAAAATGATGAGTCATTATAAATTGTTTTGCTGGATTAGGGTACTATGCTGCATTTTGCTGAGTTTTTGCGTTGCAGGAAAAGTGTTGGGTGCGGAAAGTCAACGGTCCATCTTCGCGTCCTACAAGCAGACGCTGTACAACTCTTCCAACGGGATGCTGTCGGATGAAGCAAATACGATCCTCCAGACAAGAGACGGTTATTTGTGGATTGGCAGCTATTCCGGTCTGATGCGTTTTAACGGTCAGGTCTTTCAGGAGATGAAAGATGTAGATGATTATGCTATCAGGCGTGTCCGCTGTTTGTATCAGGATTCAAAACACCGTTTATGGATCGGTACTGCCGGCGATGGCGCCTATTGTTACGAAAACGGTCTTATCCATCGGACCGACAGTATCCATGCTACCGGTCAGCGTTCTATGGCGGAAGATAAAGAAGGCCGGATTTTTATCGCTGCCGCGGAAGGCGTTGCCGTTTACGATGAAAGGCAGAAAGAACCGTTATCCTGGATTGACGACCCCCACCTGAAAAATCACATGGCAGTTTCCCTGGCATCGGATCTTGACGGCAGGATCTGGGGCGTTACCTATGATGGCAATGTCTTTTTGCTGGAAGGCACGAAAATCGTGGCATACTTTCCCGGAAATACGTTTAAGGGTCAGTCTCCCAAGTGTATACTCTGTGATAGCAGCGGTACCGTGTTCCTGGGAACTTCAGGCAAGGCAGTGATTCGGATTGACAGTCGTGTCGGATCGGGATTTTCGCCGGAAAACCTGAAATACACGGAGTTCCCTACCGAAGGTATTGAAAATCACAATTCCCTGTACATGGATCATGAAATGAAACTGATGGTCTGCGCAAATAACGGATTCGGTTTCTTTGATAAGAATATGCAGTTCCATGAAGCGGAAGGTGGTCTGTTTAGTTCTTCTGTTGAAAGAATTACAGAGGACTATCACGGTAATTTCTGGCTGGCATCTTCCCGTGTCGGTGTGCTGAACATTGCCCGCAGCCGTTTTACGGATGTATCCGGCATTGCCATGGCGCCGGAAGACGTGTATAACGCGGTCGTCAAATACCACGGTGACCTCTATATGGGAGCGGATAATGGGCTGTATGTTATGGACAGCCAGCAGAAGCTGATATCCAATCCGCTGACCGAGTTGCTGAAGGGCATCCGTATCCGCTACTTTGCGAAAGATAAACAGGATAACCTGTGGATCGCTGCATATAACAAATATGGCCTTATCCGTTATAAAGACGGAAACTGGCAAAACTGGACGGACAAGAACGGCCTGCCCTCCATTAAAGTACGATCGTTGCTGGCCTGCCGCAACGGTGATGTAGCTGTGGGAACAGGTAACGGATTGGTTATCATGCGTGATAACGAAATTTATAAGGTCTACTCACGCTCGACTCACCGTGTTGTGACCAACGGCGTCATCCTGTGCCTGTGTGAAGATCCGGCGGGCAATCTTTACGCCGGCAGTGACGGGGACGGCATTTATAAGATCAGGCCGGATGGTACAATCAAGGCATTGCGTCTGGCTAAGAACGGCGATAACCTGGGTGTCATACTTTCCATGGAATGGGATCAGAAACGCAACGGCATGTGGATCAGTAACGGAAACTACGTATTCTTCATGCAGGATGAAGACGCGGTAAAAATCAATACCGGCAAGCTGAATTCCTTAAACCTGTTTAAAGTTGTGCCTGACGGTGACAGGTTGTCTCTTTTCTCTTCCCAGATGATTCAAAGCATGGACATCGCGGAATTGCTGGATCCCAAAGTGGAAAAGACGGAACGGATGAAATCATACCGGTCCACCCGGTACGACAATACACTGAACTCTACTCTCACTGTCAATGCGTGCCATTACTACTCTCCGGAGGAGAGGAAGGTGTATCTTGCCTGTTCCCGCAATGTGCTGGCGCTGGACCTTAATTTCATGAGAAGAAATTATATGGTCCCCTATGCCGTAATTGACAGCATACAGATCCATAGGCCTGACGGCAGCGCTGTCTATTATCCTACCAACGCAGACGTTGAGATTCCCCAGGATTTTGCCCAGCTGGATATCAAGTTCAGTATACTTTCATTTACCAGTTCCCCATCTGAAATGTACTATTACCTGGAAGGGTATAACAAAAAGCCTATCCTGAATGAGGGGGGGAATTCTCACATTACCCGTTATTCCACGCTCCCTGGCGGTGATTATACGTTTCATGTAATTTCCCAGAGCAAGAACAATCGGGACCTGCGGCACGAAGCAACGGTAAAGCTTCACAAAAAGAAGAAGCTTTCGGAAGAAACCTGGGCACAGGTGGCAGCGGCAATACTTTCCCCTGTTCTTGTAGGCGGTATAGTCTACCTGGTTATGAAGAGACGAGCCGCTAAGAAACTGGCGGAAGAGGAAGCAAAACGGAAACTGGAAGAAGAGTTTACGGAGCGGACCATTCTTACGATTTCCAATACCATCGACGCCAAAGACGAATATACCAACGGTCATTCCCGCCGGGTGGCGCAGTACGCACTGGAAATCGGCAGGATGGAAGGGCTGAATCCGGAAGAACAGCGGGAGCTTTACTATGCGGGTCTGCTCCATGACATCGGCAAGATAGCGATTCCGGACAGTATTCTGAAAGGAAAAACCAAGCTTACGGATGAGGAATATGCCACCATAAAGAGTCACACCAGCCGCGGTGCAGAGATTTTGGCGGAAATGAAGAATCAGAGACTGGCAGACGGCGCTCATTATCATCATGAGCGGTATGACGGCAAGGGCTATCCGGATCATCTGAACGGTGACAAGATACCAACCTATGGACGGATGATTGCTGTCGGTGATGTGGTGGATGCCATGAATTCCAAGCGTACTTATAAGGATAGTATAGATATGAGTACCGTAATTGCGGAGCTGAAGCGGTGTGCCGGCACACAGCTTGATCCGCAATATGCTGCGGACATGGTGAAAATACTGGAAAGCGGGTTTGTGGCTGATGCAGACCGTGATGTAGATTTTGACGAAGAGTAATCTTCCCGTAAGTATTCCCAAAAGCAGATGGTACTCTGGTCACTACATGGTGTGGTGCCTGCACACCGGAAACAAAAACGGCGAAACGTTTCTGAATTGTTCAGAGCGTTTCGCCGTTTTGTTGTTTACTGTAAGAAAAATGAACGTGCTATATATCTTGCGGCAGGGAAAGACATGAGCAAAACATCGGGAACGATTGTGATATTCCATGAGATGAAATGTGCCGTCATGGCGAGACTGTTTGAGGGGCGCAGCCCCGAGTTTCGAAGCCACAGGCACATGAGTCCATGGAATAGCAATAGTGGACGGTTTTGCGAGGTCTTTTCCTGACAGCATGTGATATATGCAGGCAAATTTCTTTAGTCGTTTACTTTCTCGTCAATATCCTTCTGCATGCGGGCGATGAAGTCTTTCAGGCTCATGGCGCCAAGATCGCCGCCGTGGCGCTGACGTACCGCAACGGTGCCTGATTCTGCTTCTTTTTCACCGATGATCAGCATGAACGGTACTTTCTGTACCTGGGCTTCCCGGATCTTCTTGCCGATTTTTTCATTGCGGTCATCCAGCTGGGTGCGGTAACCCAGTGCAAACAGCTTGTCATTGACTTCTTTTGCATAAGCCTGCTGTTTGTCAGTAATGGGCATTACACGGACCTGGTTCGGAGCCATCCATACGGGGAAGGAACCGGCATAGTGTTCGATCAGGATGCCGATGAAGCGTTCAATGGAACCGTAAACAACACGATGGATCATAACCGGACGGTGTTTCAGCCCGTCTTCCCCGGTATATTCGCAGTTGAATTTTTCCGGGAGCTGCATATCCAGCTGAATGGTGCCGCACTGCCAGGTACGGCCGATGGAGTCCTGCAGATGGAAGTCGATTTTCGGACCGTAGAAAGCGCCGTCGCCTTCATTGACGATATAATCAAGGTGGTTGGCTTCCAGCGCTTTACGCAGGCCTTCGGTGGCCAGTTCCCAGGAAGCGTCGTCACCCATGGAATTCTCCGGACGGGTGGACAGTTCGGCATGGTATTTCAGACCAAAAGTGGAGTACACTTCGTTAAACAGTTTGATTACGTTGGTGATTTCCGGCTGGATTTGTTCCGGAGTCATGAAGATATGGGCATCATCCTGGGTGAAGCAGCGGACACGGAACAGACCGTGCAAAGCGCCGGACAACTCATGGCGGTGAACCAGGCCCAGTTCCGCGTAACGCAGCGGCAATTCTTTGTAGGAGTGGGGGCGGGTATTGTAAACCAGCATACCGCCGGGGCAGTTCATAGGTTTGATGGCGTAATCCATATCGTCGATCTTGGTGAAATACATATTTTCCCGGTAATGATCCCAGTGGCCGGAACGGATCCACAGATCACGGTTCATGATCATGGGGGTCATGACCTGTTCATACAGGTATTTGCGGTGTACCTGATGCCAGTATTCCAGAATGGCGTTGCGCAGGCGCATGCCATTGGGATGGAAGAAGGGGAAGCCCGGGCCTTCGTCATGCATACTGAAAATATCCAGTTCTTTGCCCAGCTTGCGGTGATCACGCTTCTCGGCTTCTTCCAGCATGTGCAGGTAGTCGTCCAGTTCTTCCTTGCTGGGGAAGGCGGTGCCGTAGATACGCTGCAGCATTTTGTTCTTTTCGTTGCCGCGCCAGTAAGCGCCGGCCAGGCTCATGAGCTTAAAGGCTTTTACACGACCGGTGGAGGGGCAGTGGGGACCGGCGCACAGATCAGTAAAGTCGCCCTGGGTGTACAGACTGATGACCGCATCTTCCGGCAGGTCATTGATCAGCTCCACTTTATAGATTTCCTTTTCCGCGGCAAAACGGGCAAGAGCGTCCTTGCGGGGCACTTCGCTGCGTACCAGCGGAAGATTCTGTTTTACAATTTTTGCCATTTCCTTTTCAATGGCGGCCAGGTCTTCCGGCGTGAAGACATGCTCGCTGTCGATGTCATAATAAAACCCGGTGTCGATGGCGGGACCGATAGCGAACTTTACTCCAGGGAACAGGTGCTGGATGGCCTGGGCCATCACATGGGACGCTGTATGACGGATGGCATGCAGGCCTTCCTTGGTATCGGGCGTTACAAATTCAACGGCAGCATCTTTTTCAACGGTATCGCTGAGGTCTTTGTTCACTCCGTCCACTACGGCTAACAATGCCTGTTTGCCTAATTTCTGACTTAAGCTTTTGGCGATTTCCAGATAGCTGGTGCCGGCAGCGAACTCTTTGACACTGCCGTCTTTTAAGGTTACTTTAACATTTGACATTTCCATTTTCCTCCTAAAATAACGAATGCTTCATTGGTAACGCAGGATTTCAAACAAAACCGGAAAACTGTTCCGAACGGATCTTCTGAAAGAATCACAGACACTTTTCCGGAAAATAAAAAATCCCCGTTCCCGACACACAGGGACGAGGTTAATCGCGGTTCCACCCTCATTGGCCGCACAGGCAGCCCACTCAAGAACCGGTAACGCAGTTTACGCGGCGCTTGCTAATCAGAAGAAACTTTTCACAAGGCAGTTTGAAGGTGGTTCCGTTTTACGCTTGCGCTGCCGCTCTCAGCAATTGCGGCATTTTCTGTAGGACAGTATGCAAAACATGGTCCTTCGCAT